>Ga0208297_1000844_pt1 | contig 43602 bp, 35 predicted proteins | sample LMS_cellobiose_e_FD_187367 | JGI IMG/M metagenome (GOLD analysis project Ga0208297, IMG submission 187367) | Rumen-fistulated moose microbial communities from Alaska, USA - LMS_cellobiose_enrichment (SPAdes) (version 2) | ecosystem: Host-associated > Mammals > Digestive system > Stomach > Rumen... | reverse complement strand
ATGAAGCGCCGCTTACGCGGCATGAAGCGAAGCCTGACGGCTTCATTCTTCCAAGCTTGAACGTAACCTTACTCGCGGAGCGAGCGCTTCATAGCGGAACGAAGTGGAGCTGCTTCATTTTGCGGCGCGCAAGCAGAGTAATGCTTCATCGCCAGGCGGGAAATGAAGCACGGCTCCGCCGTATGAAGCGCACCTTCGGTGCATGAAGCGCCGCTTACGCGGCATGAAGCGAAGCCTGACGGCTTCATTCTTCCAAGCTTGAACGTAACCTTACTCGCGGAGCGAGCGCTTCATAGCGGAACGAAGTGGAGCTGCTTCATTTTGCGGCGCGCAAGCAGAGTAATGCTTCATCGCCAGGCGGGAAATGAAGCACGGCTCCGCCGTATGAAGCGCACCTTCGGTGCATGAAGCGCCGCTTACGCGGCATGAAGCGAAGCCTGACGGCTTCATTGACAATTTTTTTGCCTCGCAGGCAAAAAAATGGTTGGGTGAGAGGATTTGAACCTCCGACTTTTGCGTCCCGAACGCAACGCTCCAGACCGGACAGAGCCACACGGCGCAGCCGAGCCGGAGCGAAGCGACGGCACCCCGCCCCTGCGAATGTCGGTCAGAGCGTGGGGAAGCGGGAAAAATTGGCAGGCGCGGCAGCGCCGGAAAAAGCGAAACGCAGACGGCCCGGAGCAAGAGCATCTTGCATCCGGGGCGTCGAGTATCGCGGACGATTTTTCAGGAAGTTACGGGCAAAAAATGGTCGGGGTGAGAGGATTTGAACCTCCGACTTTTGCGTCCCGAACGCAACGCTCTAGACCAGACTGAGCCACACCCCGACAGAGATAACTTGCTTAATATACCCCCTGTTCGGCGAAAATGCAAGGGCATTTTCCCTTTTTTTGAAGATTTGTGCGGCGAAAAGCCCCCTTTCGACGAAATCCCGGTGCGGGCGGCGAAGGCCTCATCCTTCGCAAAATGGGGGGATGACGGAAAGAACCGCCGGCCGCAAGCCGCAGTCGCAAGGCCGCGGCATCCTTAGCAAAAATACTGAAGGTCCCGTCTTATGCGAAGGCAGCTTCGCCCTGTTCGTCGATGTCCAGCACCGCGGCGAGGAGCAGTTGAGCCGACAAGGCGAGGTTGATGATGTCCACCCGTTCCGGCACGTCGCCGGGCAGGTGGTACTGGGGATCGGCGTAGGGGGCGGAGCCGCAGGTCATCACCGTCCGGAGGAACCCGGCCTTGATGAAACTGCCGTCGTCGTCGTTGACGTGGGACTTGAACGCCGGGGAAACGGTCAGGGGAATTGCGTATTTCTCATTTTCGCGGACCAGAAAATCGGCCAGGACTTTTCCCTCTTCCGTGGAGTGCATCACCGCCATGGAGCGGATCCCCGCCGCCGCCGCCGCGTCGGATTTGCCGCAGAGGGAGTCCTGATTGAGCACGGCGACGATCCTGTCGCCCCGCTTCGCCGCCTCTTCGGCGTAGGTCTTGCTGTACCAGGGGGTGTGCTCCTCGTTGCAGAAGAGCACCCGGACCGTCCGGGTCAGGGGCAGGGCGGAAAGAACGCGGACCAGCTCCATGTTGGCCACCGTGCCCACGGCGTTGTCGTGGGCTCCCGGGGAGTTGATCCAGCTCATGGAGTCCTTGTGCGAAACCAGCTGGACGATCTCTTCCGGACGATCTTTCCCCGGCAGGAGCACTTCGATGCAGTTCCCGTCGTACCAGGGATCCTCCGGGCGGGGGGCGTCGTACCAGTGGTGGAGCGGTTTCGCGCTGTTGCAGCGGAAAGGTTGGAGCTTGTAGGGGATCATCCGGACCTGCCCGAACTTCTTCATTTCGGTCGAGATGAACTCATCCGCCTCGTCGAGAGAGTTCTTCGTGTGCCAGGGGGCGGTGTAGGAAACGGTCCGGAAACTGAAGGGATCCCGGCAGAGGTAAAAAAGGTCGTGTCTCAGACGGTCGGCGGAAATCTTTTCCAGCAGTTCGGCATTCATTTTTCTGCGGAGCTCCTTTTTCAAAAATCGAAAATCACTGTTGACCCGAGCCCGACGAATGGACGATCTTGAAATCCAGCCGGGGGGCGGCGGGATAACGTTTCATGGCGGCGGCGAACTGTGTCCTGATTTCCCCGGTGTCGGCGGAGCAGGTGCTCGGCACCAGCAGTTCGAACTCCAGCCGGGGCGTTCCGCCCTCGCGCCGGAACCGGAAATCGTACACCTTGAACATGGGATTGATCTCCGCCGCGGCGTTTTCCACCTTGTCCTGCCACTCCCGCGTCCGGGGGCCGGAAGCGTGGCAGGGATCGCAGTGGAGCAGCAGATGGACGGGCATGTGCTTCCCGATCTCCGCTTCGGCCTGCTCCAGCAGGTCGTGGACGGCGTAGATGTCCGTGTCCAGATCGACTTCGGCGTGGGCGGTGGCGAAATACTGATTGGGGCCGTAGTTGTGCATGATGATGTCGTGGACGCCCCGGATGCCCCGGCACTTCAGCAGATGGGAGCGCAGCTCCTCCACCAGTTCGGGGCCGGGCGGCTCTCCCAGCAGGGGATTGATGGTCTCTCGCAGGATCTTGACGCCGCCGTAAATGACCAGCAGCGCGGCCAGCACGCCGGCGCAGCCGTCCACGGGGAAGGCGGTGAAGCGGTCGGCCAGCGCGGCGAGGAGCACCACCGCCGTCCCCGCCATGTCGCTCAGGCTGTCGAAGGCCATGGCGTGGATGGTCCGGGACTTGATGAGGCCGCCGATCTTGCGGTAGAAGAAGAAGAGCCACGCCTTGAAGAGGAGGGAGCCCGCGACGATGGCGGTCAGGACGCCGGACATGTTCACCTTGTGGGGGGTGACGATCCGCTGGATCGATTCCACGAGAAAGTTCAGTCCCATGGCGACGATGATCACGGCGACGACCACCCCCGCCACGTACTCGAAGCGGCCGTGGCCGAAGGGATGTTCCCGGTCGGCGGGCTTGGCGGCCAGCTTGAAGCCGAAGACGGTGACGATGGAGTTCCCCGCGTCCGAAAGGTTGTTGACGGCGTCGGCGGCGATGGCCACGCTGCCGGAGATCAGCCCCACGGCGAACTTGATCGCGGCCAGCAGCACGTTCACGGCCAGCCCCGTGTAGCCGCTGAGGATCCCGTACTCCAGCCGCACGGCGGGGGTGTCGGTGTGTTCATGGTCGTGAACGAACAGGCGTATCAGCAATTTCTGAATCATAAGACGAACCCGGCACGTAAAGAAAAACAAAGCCCCGGAAGGGCGTCTCTCCTAATATACCACGCTCCCGGAAAAAAATCAAGCCCGCCCCCCGGTCTGCGGCCGAGACGCTGAGTGTCGCAGCCCTCAAGTATTGGGCGGTGGCTGTAGATCCCGCCGACACAGTATTCATAATAGTCGTAGTATTCATTGGCCTGCGGGCTCATTTTTCTCACTCAAGAGAGGCCCCGCTTGCCCTCGGAACTCGGCCCGGCCCAACGGGGCGTGGCTCAGGGGGCGGACTTTTTGAATTTTTTTCATGTGAAACTCCTTGAAAATCAATGCCAAATTCATTTTTTTTTTTTGAAAATCGGCCTTGATTTTTCGCAACGGGTGTGCTATCTTACACCGTGAACAGCTGAAGAAGAGTATTTTTCCGTCTGAATTCAGCAGATCGAAGAGGAGGATGAATGATGAAGAAGGTTTTGTTTCTGGTACTGGCCGCACTTTCGGCGATCCTTTCCGGAGAGCCTGTCGTCCGGAGGGGGATTTCCCCCGGAGCTTCTCCGCAGGTGCACCGCCTGCGGGGCGGAACTTCGCTGACGCAGCTCTGGCGGGGCGGGAAGGTGGTCTACTCTTCCCAGGGGCCGCTGCCGTCGGATCCCATGCTGACCGCCGGCATCAGGGCGGCCGACGTCGAATTCGTCGTGCGGAAGTCCGCCGAGATCGAAAAGTATCTGGAACGGTTCTTCACACCGAAGAGCTCCTGCGAGCTCGGCGGCACACCGGCTTATTCCCTGTACCTCCTTTGGGGCATCACGGTCCCGGCCTTTCCCGGAAGGGAGGAGAAACTTTCCCCGGTGTGCCGGATCTTTTCTCTGCTCTGCCGCGAAAAGACGACGCAGGCGCAACAGGAGGCCGCCGAATGGCTGAAACGTGAGGAGGGGGCCTTCGCTCCCCTGCTGCTCCACGGCCTGCTGAGTTCCTGCGACCCGAAGAATTTCGCCTCTTTCGAGCGGGCGTTCCGGATCGACCCGCGGCGCACGATATGCACCTGGGCATGGTTTTTCACCATTTTTTCGCCCAACTTCGGCGGGTTCGACTGGTACGGCGAGCTTTTCAAACTCCTGAACCGTGATCTCGCTTTTTCCGATGTGGCGCATCTGCCCGAACATGTCCGGACGATGCTCGGTCAGCGTTTTCTGGACAGATACCGGGGAGCGGCCGTTCCTCCCGAAATGGAACCTCTCTCCAAGGCGCTTTTCCAGCGCACCGTCGTGGTACATTCCCCCGGCGGCGCGACTCGCAACATGACCTATTACAGCCGTCCCGCGCCGCGTCCGGCCGGCAGCTTTTATCCCGGCCGGGCGGCGGGAAGAATGACCCCGGCCCTCTTCGCCGGCTGCAAGGGGATCGCTGAAAGGGCGCTCTCGCCGGAAAAGCGTCTGGGCGCCAGGCCCGACCCTTATGAGGCCCGGATGTATTCGTGGGCGCTTTTTTACGACGGCGCGGCGAAGCTGAAGCTGGATCCGCAGACACTCCCGGAAGGCGGGCTTCTCCACGCCTGGAGTCTCCTCATCCTGGGGCAGGTCGGTGAAGCCCGCACCGCCGCCGCGAAGATCCTCGCCGGGGACGGGAATTCCTTCGGCGCGCTGCTCGTCGCGGGGCTTTGCGGCGGCGAAGGAGACGCGGCGCATTTCCGCCGCGCCTTCGACATCGCCCCCGCCGCCGCGCTGGAAACGCTGGCGCTTTACACCTGGACCGACATGGGGTCCCGGATGCGCCTCGAGGGCGTTTGGGCCTTTCTCGCTTCCCGGACCGGCACGATCGAAAAGCTCGACCTGCCGCCCCGGTTCCGGAGCATGCTCCTCATTGCGGTGGGATCCGCACCCGTTTCGCCTGCAAGGAGGAAACTTATCGACTGTTTCCGCAAACGCCCGGCCCCGTCCCGTCCTTCCGCCCGGCCCGGTCCGCGGTAGTCAACGGGACACTGCGGGGGCAGCTTACGCTTCCGGCAGAAAATTGGCGTACCAGGGCAGCAGATAAAGCGGAATGTTCAGGAGTCCGTTGTTCGAACACAAATTCTGCATGGAAAAACGCAGCGCCGTTTGCGGTCGATATTTTTCCCGGTAAACCTTCAGGCTTCGGGCCCGGACATTCAGTCCGGACTTGACCTCGATCGGGACGATGCGGGTATTTTCCTGCATGACGAAATCCACTTCAGCCGTATTGCCGCTTGTCCAGTAAAACAGGTTTTTTCTGCCGAGAGCGGTGAGCTGCTGCTGAACATAATTTTCCGCAAGACGTCCCCTGTATTCGCTGAAAATATCCTGATCCATGATGACGGACTCGACAGGGATGTCGGCCAGGCGGCGCAGCAGTCCCGTATCCGCCAGATAGAGCTTGAAACTTTTGCGGTCTTCATAAGCCGTCAGCGGGATCTCCGGTTTTTCGATCCGGTCGACCTTTTTCACCAGCCCTGCCTCCTGAAGCCAGCGCAGCGCATCTTCCAGTTCGCGCGCTCTGGCTCCCGATTTGACTTCGCCGTATACGAATTTTGCGTTCTCGCGGGCCAGCTGGAGCGGAATGGATCTCCACAGGAGAAAGAGTTTTGCGATATCGGATTTCGGGGCGTGTTTGGAAAAATCCAGTTCGTATGCGTCGATGATCTCCCCCTGTTTTTTTTCGGCGGCGGCGATATCCCCGTCGGCGATGAAGGAATCCAGGACCTCGGGCAGGCCGCCGAGAGCAAGGTAGAGCCGGAGGTGTTTTTCGAATTCCCCGGCGACGGCTTGTGACAACGGTTCCGGCTTCCGGAGCGAGTTCGCAAATTCGGCCAGCCGCGGGTCGGCGGCGCCGAGATATTCGCCGAACGAACAGGGGTACAGTTCCAGAAAGCTCACCTTGCCCACCGGGAAACCGGACTGCGCCGACAGCGCGATCCCCAGCAGAGAACCGGCGGCGGCGATGGCGTATTCCGGCTTCTCTTCGCAGAAATACTTCAGAGAATTCAGCGCCCGCGGGGAGGTCTGGATCTCATCGAAGATGATCAAGGTCGATTGCGGTTCGATTTTTGTCCTCGCGAGAAGCGCAAGTTCCATGAGGATGCGGCCGGGATCCATGTCTTTTTCGAAGATGGAAAACAACTTTTCGTTGCGCTCGAAATTGAAATAAGCCACATTTCCGAAACAGCGTTTCCCGAATTCCTGAAGCAGCCAGGTCTTTCCGCACTGACGCACCCCGCGCAGGATCAACGGCTTGCGCTTTGTTTCATGCTGCCATGCCGCCAGTTGAGCCATCAGATTCCGTTCGATCATAAGTCGCCTCCACGTTGCTTTTATGACATAATATATGCCGAAAACGTGAAATTTTCAACGAAATATCTATTGAAAACGTGATTTTTTTCACGTTTTGCATAGATAATTTGTGATTTCGGGGGCAATGCACAAGCAAAAAACGTTGCAGAACGCTCCTGATGTCGGACCTGCCGGACCAGTCCGACGGTTGCACGGGCGTTTCGACGGGCCTCAGCGGGGGCCCAGTTGCTTTCTTCGCGGGGCGGCCCAGCCCAGAAAGTGCCAGCCGTCTCTCCGGTCGCCCGGTGTGGAAAGGAATTTTGCGTAAAGCAGCCACTTCTGGCCGGTGACGACGCTGTCGGCGAAAAACCACAGCGGGGCGTATCGTGCGATCCGCTCCGGAAGGCCGCCGACGTTGAAAAGACCGCTTGACACCGTTTCTCCGCGGGCATCAGCCTGCTCACGGTACGCCTTGCGGAAGAACTTCCGCAGTTCGGCGCACGAAGCGGGGGCGGCGAGAACTTTTTTCAGGGGAGCGTGCCGCGGGGCGACGTTCCGAGCTTCCCGGACGGCGGTTTCGAGCCCCGGATCGGGGCCGTCGTAATCAAGCCCGGAGCGCCCGGTGATCCTTTCGGCGGCGAAGACGGCGAGAATGCCCTCGGAAGCGTTTTCCCAGTTGCAGATGTGGATCTTCGTCTCTTCAGCGGAAGAGAAACGGGAAAGCAGAAATTCGAAGAGTGCGGGATCCTTTTTCGCCGCGGCGAAAAACTGCCGCCACTCCGGCCGGGAAAAGACTTTCGCTCCGGTGCAGCCGGGCTTTTCGCATAACGCCTGCCATGCGGCGGAGGGGACTCCTTTTTTCGGCATCTCTCCTCCCCCGGCAAGGGCGGCGAGCAGGAAAACGGTAAACAGCAGCAGAGAAAAGCGTTTCATTCCGATGTCCACCTTATAACTTTTTCACCGGCGCTCGATGACCGAAGAGTTGAGGTGCAATTTTTTGACTTTGGCGGCGAGCTTTTTGACGAGGGGATCCTCCGCCGTTATGGTGCGGTCGCCTATGACGAGCGCCTCGACATCCAGATCGAGGACCTCCGGCAGGAAGCGGGCGATATTTTCGCCCATGAGCCAGAGATGGCGGAGCTTCTTGCCCCGCAGGGGGGCGATGGACTTGAGCGCGTCGCATTTGAATACGGAGACCAACTCGAAATTTTTCTGCGGCATGAGGGGCAGTTCCGTGATGGGCGAATCATGGAACCCGACGCTCTTCAGCTTTCCGAGACGTTCGAGGGAAATCCCCTCCCACGAAGAGAGTGTCAGTACCTGGAGATTTTTCATTTCGCCGATTTGGGCGGCATTTTTCAATCCGCCGCTTCCGGTCAGGGTGAGGACTTTGATGTTCGCCGGATCCTGCAGTTTCAGTTCGGTCACACCCGTTTTGTCGAGGTTCAGGGCGGTGACCGTGGGCGGGATGAGCGTCGTGTCGGAAAAGGCCGGAGAGTCTGTGATGTGCAGCATGCGCAGTTTCAGGGCCTTGAGGAAATTAAAATCCTTCAGTTCCCGGTTGGCGCCGAGGTGCAGGAATTCCAGATCCCGGACATCCTTGAGGACACTCAGGTCCCGGACCCCGGAATCATAAAGCGAGAGGTACCTGATCGGGCTCCTTTTGAGGGCCGACAGATCTTTCAGCTCGTGCCGGTAGTTGATGTTCAGATAATTGTACTTTCCCTGCTGCGGCGGGCCCACGATGGCCGTAAAGCTGTTCAGCCGGGCGAAACCGATATACGTCTCGTGACAGGTGAATCCGGGGTTGTCGGACTCCAGCTGTTTTTTCAGTTCCGCTTCGCTCAAGGGGGCGGCGAAGGGCCCGTGAACACAGAAAAGCACGACGCCCGCAATGAGCAGAACAAGGCCCGCCGCGGCGGCCGTCATCGTCAGGGAACGCTTCGTCATATCGCACCTCCGGTATGTTTTCGGCTTCACGGTATCAAGTATACACCATATCCGCAGTTTTTGCAAACCTTTTTTCGGGAAATTGGCAAAAAAAAGCGAGCTGGGGGAACTATGAATGCTATGAATGCTATGAATACTGTAAACGCCGATTTGCGATAGCGGGCGAGGCACATACCAAAACTACCCCGAACCCCGCGAAGACGCCGCAGGGCCGAACGTCGGCCTTGAAGTGTCGCGGCGGCACCGCTTGCTTTGCTCGACCGCTGACACAGGTTGCGGCAGCCGCCGAGCCGCAGACGCGAAGGCGCTTAGCGCCGAGTGCGCTCACGCTGCGGCGAAACGCATCGCCGCTGTAACAGTATTCATAGTATTCTCAGTATTCCTGGTTTGCCAACGGTTCCCGGCTGACGCTCCCGCCGGTTCACCGGGGAGCAAGGCGGAAGGAAAGGGAATAACGCGCGTCGGTCACCGAAGGGATCTTCCCCTTGTCGGTGCGGCAGAAGATCCTGAAGCCGTCGGCGGTTTTCGCGTACATCAGAGGCGTCTTGTCCAGCGTGGACAGGGGGACCTTCGGCAGAAAGGCGAGGGACTCCGGGAGTTTGCCGTGCAGGCGGCGGTATTCCGCGACCTCGACGGCGAGGAGCACCATCCGACGGCGGTTTCTGAGCCTCGCACCCGCATCGAACATGACTTCGAGGCCGTCACCGATCGTCAGTTCGGGAAAGAAATAGTCATTGCGGGGCGTATTCTTCATCTTCGCCGGGCGCCCGGCCGTCGCGAGGGGGGCGTATTCCCGGACGCGCCTCAGAACCAGACGCCAGTCGCGCAGAAAAGGCAGGCGCAGGAAGAACGGCAGAAGGAAGTCCCGGCGTTCCTTCCATATCGACTCGAGCGCGAGCATGATGTCGCCCTGGAGAAACAACGCTTCATCGGCGCCGCCCCGGAACAGGGCTTTTTCCCAATCCGGTTCCGGCCCCAGCAGTTCGGCAAATTCCGCCCGGGTGAGTTCCCCTTGTGCAAAGGCGTTCCCCAGCGCTTCGAGCCGATAGGATTCGATGACCATCCTGGCCATCGGGCCAATCAGAAACGGCTCTTCAGTGAGCCAGTCCCGCAGCTTGATCAGACCGTCGCTGCACCCTGCGACATTCTTTTTGTCGCGGGGGAAGGCGTTCATTTTCAGGCAGAGAAAGGAAGCTGCACGGCGACATGCCGAGAGCTCCGGCTTCAGGACGGAGCTCATGAGGCCGTTTTCAGGGATCTTCTGGGCGAATTTTCCCACGGGAAGCCGGAGGAACTCTTCCAGAGCCCGGAAATAGGGCGCGTGTTTCCGCCGGATCTCCGTCAGCAGAGCCTGCGCTTTGGCGGGATCATGCTCATTCCGCAAAAGCTTATTTACGCCTTCCGTGTGCGCGAGGAGCGTTTTCAGGGGCTCGGCGTCGGGGGCGAGGCCCTGGGCGAGGCGGGCCTTGAACTCTTCGCGTTTCGCCGGACGCCCGGCGAGGCGGGCGAGTTTTTCCTGTTCGCGCCTGACGTCGTGCCCGAGTTTCAGGTCACAGCCGACGAGGAGCAGATAGACCGCCGCCCCCGCGCCCAGAGGAATGGCGAAACGCCAGCTGAACTTGCCCGGGTCCGCCGTTCCGCTCACGGCGAGACAGTAGAGGAGCAGCCCAACTTCGACAGCCGAGACGGGGCTTATGAGGTTGAAAGGAGCGATGGCGAAAGCCGCGCTCCCGGCCAGGGCGGCCAGAGCGGGGAGATAGCGTTTGTTCTTGAGCAATCCCGGCAGGAGCAGCAGTCCCGGCAGGGGAAGCACGAAGAGCACGCCGACCCCCGCGAGGAGCCCCCGGAGCCATTTCTTTTCGAAGGTTTCCGCGAGGAGCCCGTAAAGCCCGATCCCCCAGAGAATCACTCCGTAGAGCGACAGCAGAACGCAGACCGTTATCAGCAATACCGCGGTCGATAGGGGCGAAAGGTTCAGATGGAGCACCAGCTTGAAAAGGAGCCGCGCCATCGACATGCCCTCCTGCTGTTCCATGAGGATGTTCCAGACGGTGCAGGCGACGAGCAGGTTGACCGCGGCGAGGTACGCCAGCGCGAACATGGCCGCCGTCCGGGGCGACCGGAGCATGAAGAAACTTGCAAAGAATTTTTTCATGAAGGCGGCGTTCCTTTCGTCCGGGATCCGTCAGAAGTTGATGATGACGGGGGGCTTGTCGAGAGAGGTGGTGATAGTGGCGGTGCCGCCGTTGAAGTAGAGGACCATGGTGTTGCCGTCATCGGGGGAGTACATCTTCTTCAGTCCGGGGTAGGCGTCCAGCATGGAGGCCTTGGCCTCGCGGCGGGGGTCTTCGACGAGAGTTCCCGTGACCCGGAGCACCTGCCTGCCCTTCATGGCGCAGAGTTCCACCTTGCCGTTGGCGAGGAGCTGTTTCCCCACGTTCTTCTTCCGCCCCGTCTGGATGTAGAGGCGGTTTTCGAAGATGTGGACCGTGCCGAAGGGACGGACATGGGGCTGGTCTTTGTCCACCGTGGCGACGTAGTAGACCTTCGCCTCCTTCAAGAAGTCGTAAACCTGCTTCATCCCCTTGGTGGGGGCTTCGGCGGCGCTCAGAACCCCGCAAAGGGCGAAGGCGGACACGATGGCAAACGCTTTGAAGTTTTTGAAGCTCATTTTCTTTTTCCTTTCAGTTGGGATTCCCGGCATCCCGCGTTTTTTCTCTCCCCGGCAGGGGAACGGGATACGCCTGCATAACACTAATATACCCCCTTTTTTTCATTTTGCAAGCGGCCATTTCGACATCGGATCCGCCGCCGTGAAAAAAGATTCGGGAAAAAGCATTGTTTTGCTTGTATTTTCTTCATACCGGGTGTACCTTATCTCCGAGGCTCGGGAAAAACGACTTGGAGGAGAAAAATGGCCAATACGGTGATCTTGAAATGGAACCCCGCCGTCTCGTCCTACAACATGGTCCGTTTTCTGACCGACATCGTCCAGGAAGCGGATGACTCCGACTGGAGCATCTGGGACCATGAGCACGTGAGGCGCGGCGACATTTTTTACATGGTCAAGGTCGGCAGCGGCCAGACCGGGATCGTCATGCAGGGGAAGATCACCTCGGACCCGGAGGCCGGCGAGGACTGGAGCGGCCGGGGACGCAGGACCTACTATTGCAATTACCGGGCCGAGATCATGATCAGCCCCGACACTTTCAAGATCCTGAGCACCGCGGAACTTCAGGACAATATCCCCGGTTTCGAGTGGACGGGCGGCCACGCGGGCGTGATCCTGGAGCCGGAATCCGCCGCCGTGCTCGAAAGGATGTGGAACAGCTATCTGCAGGAGAACGCGGAGGAGTTCCTTTCCCGGCTGGAGCTCATCCGGACGCGCGGATTTTACAACGACCAGCTCTTCCTCGGCAGGAAGATGTCAAAAAAACTTTTCGGCTGAATGAGGCATATCGGAATATGATCATTTTGGACGGCCTGGGAGTCAATCCCGAATTCGAAAGCGCCAAACGGGAGCTCGAGGCCCGGCGCAGGGAGTACGCGTCGCTTCTGGCGGAGTACGACGACCTGACCGGCACCGTGCGCCGCAATCTGGAAGCGGAGTACATGCTGCAGATCGGGCGCCGGGAAAATCAGATCTTCGCGCTGCAGATCCAGGTCCGGCAGCTCAAGCGCGAGATCGCCCTCTATCAGGCGGCGAAGAACCGCCGCGAAGCGATCTCCGAGGCGGAGGTGCGGGAGATCATCGTCAAGGAGTTCGCCGAATACAAGGCCAAGCTCGACGAACTGCAGAAAAAGGTCCGCGAAGCCGAAGAACACCATTTCAGTCCCAAACTTTCGGCCGCCGACTGCAAGGCGGTCAAGGAGGCTTACCGCGAGCTGGTGAAGCTCCTTCATCCCGATTTGAACCCGGAGCTGCCCGAGGCGGCGAAACAGCTCTGGCTCCGGATCGTGGAGGCTTACAAGAACAACGACTTGCCGGAGCTGAATATCCTCGGCGACATGGTGGAGGCGCTTCTGAAAGAGGGCGACGTCAAGGTGCACACTCTCGACCGGATGGAGGAGGTCCGGGAGGAGCAGGAGCGGATCTCGCGGAAGATCGCCGATCTCCGGAACCGCATGGAGCAGCTGCGGCGCGAGCCGCCCTTCGTCTACGAAAAACTGCTGACCGACGTTGCCGCCGTCCAGGCAAAGCGGCGGGAACTGGACGAGCTGCGGGAAAATTTCGAGAAGCATATCGAGGAGCTGACGCGCCTGCGGGACGGCCTGCGCGGAGGGAAAGATGCCTGACGACGGCGGCGCTCTGATCCATCCGGAGGATTACGGCAAACTGGTCCACGTGCTCGGCAAGGAGGGGATCCCCGTCCCCTTCGTGCGGGAGATCCTGCTTCTGGAAAGCCATGTCGTCGGCACCGGTTTCGTGAAGGACATCGTGAAAAAGACCCAGTCCATCGTGCCGGGAGACATCCTGCCTCTCCGCCGCGAGCCGCAGAATCACTACGACACCCGGGCCATTCAGGTCCTGAACGGCCGCGAGGAGCGGATCGGCTACGTGCCGCGGGTCGACAATACGGTCCTTTCGCGCCTGATGGACGCGGGGAAACTGCTCTACGCCAAGGTCAAGTCGGTGGACGGAGGATACAACTGGCTCCGCATCGACATCGATATCTACATGCGGGATCTGTGAGGTTTCCGCCGTTCACGGGCGGATCTTTTCCAGCGCCTCGTCCACGTAGCGGCGCAGTTCGGCGAGGGAATCCCGGAAGTACCGCTCCCGATGTTCGGGGAGCGGGCCCAGCGCCTCGAGCTTCCGTCCCATTTCGGCCAGCCCGGCCTTCAAAGTATGCGTCTTTTCCGGCGTGAATTCGAGGGAGTGGTGATAGTCCCCGCATGAAATAAGCAGTTCGTGCATTTCGTCGCAGTATTGCGTCACCTGGGCGCACTTTGCTCCGAAAAGTTTGGAAAAGAGCTCCTGCCGGATCTTTTGCGGATCGGCGTCCTCCTTGTTCCAGAGCATCCGGCCCGCGCCGTAGAGCTGGAGATTTGCGGGTTTATCCCACGAGCTGTGGCACTGGCAGTCCGTCATGCCGCTGAAGTTCAGTCGGTCGAAATCTGCGAAATAGCGGCAGAGGTGCGTGAGGTCGTAGCTCATGAAGTGGCGGTCGGGGTGTCCGATGTGGGTGATGTAGTTGAAAAGGAGGCAGGGGATCTTTTCCCCGACGACCTTGCGCCAGGCGGCGCAGGCCGTGTAATGGTCGAAATCGATGATCCGCATGTCGTGTTCGTCGTCGTGGGAAGCGTTGTGCCGGTAGTCCGGGACCCAGCCCGGCAGGCGGCATTTCTCATCGTCCAGCGCGTGGAAGTAGCAGTGGCGCCAGACGGCGAGGTTCATGATGACGTTGTCGAGACCTTCCAGATAGTTGCGCGTCGGCGGCTCAAGCGTTTCGAAGTACATGATGCACTCCAGCGTCAGTTCAGGGCATTCCTCCCGGACGCGGAGCGCCGCCCGGCGGAAGATGTCCATGTACCAGTCGCTGAAGGGGACTTGCAGACACGCTTCGCACTGGCACTTGTTGTCGTAGCCGTCCCCCAGCCAGATGGCGGCTATGTCCATTTCGCCGTGGTGCTTCCGCAAATAGTCCACGATGTGCTCGGCGTAGATCTCCCGGACCTCCTCATTCGACAGGCAGAGCTGGAACCAGGTAGAAACGGGCGCGACGGCCTGCTTGTTGACCTTGCCTTTGGCCCGGAGCAGCTCCCGGCTTGCGGCGGGGGTGAGCCCGTGCCGGGCGCCGTAGTGTTCCGGAACGCCGTAGTTCCAGCCGTGGCCGCCCCGTTCGATGAGGAGCCCGTAACGGCGGGCGTATTCGACCATGGTCTGTTTTTTGAGGGCGATCTCCCGGCGCTCCTCCCAGCTCTTCCCCCGGAGCAGGTACTCCACGTGCTGATAAGGATGGACGCCGTCGACGATCGAATATTCGTCTCCGGGGCGCTCCACGTCGAAACCCTCCATGAAGAAGAGGTTGTACCTGTTCTGGACCATGAAGCGGATGAGGTCGTACCCTTCCTGAAGGTTTTCCGGGTCGGGGGCGGCGGCGATGCCCCGGAAGCGCCGCGAGGCCTTTTCGCGCACGTCGAAGCCGGAGAGAGTGAATTCCGGTTTTTCCGGAACGATCTCCCCCTCCCGCCCCGGATAGAGGAAATCGAAGCCCGCGCGGCGCAGATACTCGAAGATGCCGTAAAGGACGCTCCGGTCGTTGGCGCCCCGGATGTAAAGTTTGCCGTCGGCGCTTTCGAGGGAAAAGGCGTCGTCGAACTTGGAGCTCCGTTCCGAAACGAGGACTACGTCAGCCGTTTCGGGGGAGCTGCCCCGGAGGAAGGCTCCCCGGCCGTAGGAGATGAGTTCATCGGCCCCCAGCTGCAGGACGGGGGCGTCGGCGGGAGCGTATACCGCGAAGGCCATGTCGTTACTCCTGAAAGATCAAAGGAATTTGTCCGCGATGTCCAGGTAGTGGAGCCAGTCGATCTCGTTCTGGGCGTGTTTGCCGGGGCGGATGTGGTAGCTGATGTCCGAGGTGATGCAGGTCCCGACGGCGGGCCGGGCGGGACTTTTCAGCACGTCGGAACCGAAAAGGGAGTAGACCTCCCCCGCGTGATACGCCCCCAGATATTCGCCGTAGGGGTCGCTCCACAGGTCGTTTTCCGCGCTGGCCACCACAAGTTTGCGGGGCGCGATCAGGGAGAGGAGAAAATGCTGGTCAAAGGGTTGATTCTCTTCGTTGGCGATGTACTCCGCCGTCTTTTTGACGAACCAGTGGGGCATGGCGGTGACGAGGTAGAGATAGACTTCCCCGAAGCGCCGTTTGGTCAACGCGGCTCCGGCGAGGCCGGAGTCGTTGGCGATGACGATCTTGAACCGCTCGTCCAGCGCTCCCGCCCACAAGGCGGTCTTGCCCAGCCGGGAGTGGCCGTGGAGCGCCGCCCGGCCTGCGTCGAATTCGGGGCACTGCTCAACGCAGTCCAGCAGCCGGGACATCCCCCACGCCCACGCGCCGATGGCGGAGTACTTCTCGTGCCCCCGCGAGAACCCGGCGTAATCTCCGAAGAGGGCGTAGATGCTGTCGCCCCAGCCGGCGATGTGGTCCGGGAAGAGGTCGTTGTAACTGGCGGTACAGCAGCCGTATCCCCGGGCGATGACCATTTCGATGCTGTTGCGCTCCGCGTGGCAGGAGCGCTGGGCGTCGGTGAGGAAACTCTTGTCGTCGTTGAGGAGCCCCGTCATCCGCACGTCCTTCTCGCACGTTACGGTGTGGTTGCCCTTGAAATTCAGATTGATGAAGATCGGGACCGGTCCCTTCGCATCGGCGGGGGCGTAGGAAAGGACGGGGATGGTGTGTGTCTTGCCGTTCTTCGTCCTGAGAACGATGTCGGTTTCCTTCCGCACCGCCCGGCCGCCGAGGGCGTCTTTTTTGCAGCTGACTTCGCGGTATTCCACGGTGTCGGGCATGGGGGGGACTTCGCCGTAGAGCTCCCTTTTCAAAAGCTCCACGACCTCACTTCTGCGCGAAGCGAGCCACTCTCCGGCGGTTTTCACCTTCGTCCCGTCGGCCCGGAGGAGGGGCGACTCCAGCGCATAGGGCGGCACGGCGGACTCCGTGTAGTTCAGGAGCTCCAGCACCTCCCTTTCACACGCCCGGTCGGTGTAGAAGTCGATGTGAGGATGCGTCGCGGCGAAGCGCTTGATCTTTTCCGCGTAGTTCATGGGGGGCTCCCTTTCCGTCACGCCTGCACGGGGTTGCGGGTGGAAAATTCCGCCGCGGCGCAGGAGTCCCCCGCGCCGTTGCGCAGGTCGATCACAATCTTGTTTTCCGGGACTTCATAGCGAACAGGACGGACCTGCTCCCCCGGCTTGATCTGTCGCTTGAACTCCATCCGCACCCGGTCGAAGGCGAATCCGGGCGGGAGGACGTTTTCGGCGACGGCGAAGTACATGGCGCTGGTCAGGTGACCGTTGGGATCCAGGGCCCAGCAGGGGACCGTGAAGGGGGCGCCGGGGCTTCCCCCTTCCGCCGGGAGAGGGATCTTGCGGGGCAGGCATTCCATGGGCTCGGCCTCGTCGTAGGCCACGCCGAATTGGGCGGGATCCAGTTTCAGCGCCCGGCCCTGCCGCAGGTCGAAAAAGGCTCCCGTGGCGTTGGCGATCATGCAGAGTTTCCCTTCTTCGTCCCGCATGGTGAGGCGGCGCAGCCCGTAGATGGACTTGCAGCCGTAGATCTTCACCGCCGTAACCACCTTTTCCCGGAAGGCCGGATACCGCAGGATGTCGATCTGGATGGAAAAGAGAAAGATGGCGATGTCGTTCGCCCGCAAATATTCGCAGAATTTCGCCTCCTGATACTCCTGAAACTGGCAGCAGTCCATCATCATTCCCACGGCCTCGTGAAGTTTCAGTTTGCTGTCGGGCCCCGTCCGGGTGAAGGGGATCTCGGTGGTCATTTCGTACATAAGCGCCAGTCCTTTCCTTGAAGTTATCCGCCGCCGTAATATACACCCCCGCGGACGAAAAGGCAAGTTTTCCGCGACGAAAACTCATCTTTTTGCCGCCGTCCGAAGTCGGGATCCGATCGGCTCCGCTCTTGAAAAACACGCGGAAGTGTGGTATGTTAGGAAAGTGACCAAAGGAGATTTCGTAGATGAGCACCGCGAAGGGATTTGGAGAAGGCTGGGAGTCGCTCCGGAAGGATGCCGACGGGCAGGAGTACATGGTGAGTTGCGGCGCGCACCGCTTCTGGCTGGCGCTGCCGCCGGAGGAGGAGGCATTCCGCCGCGCCCGGCTGATCTTCGTGTTTTCCGGCCACGGCGGCACCGGGGCGAGCTGCAATCTGACCCGTGGCGAGGCATCGGAACGGTTCCGGTATGAAATGCACCGGGCGGGGTTCGGCTTCGTCTGCGCGGAGTGCAGCACCGCCGCCTGGGGCGATGAAGAATCCACCGAAGCCACCCTCGCCGCGGCGGAGTACTGCCGGGCCCGGGGCATGAACACGGGAGAAAAGTTTTCCCTGCTCGGGTTTTCCATGGGGGGACTCGGCGCGCTGATGTTCGCCGCCCGGCATCCGGAAAAGACCGACCGGGTGGCGGACGTTTTCGGCATCACCGATCTGGACTCTTTTCTGCGGGAAGGCTTCTATCCGGAAGAGCTGTCGAAGATCCCCCTTGCGGAGCGGCAGGCCCGGTCGCCCCGGCGTCTGGCGGCGCGGTACGCGGGGATCCCCGTGCTGATCGTCCACGGCACCGAGGACAAAATCGTGAACATAAGTCATTCGGAAACGCTGTATGCGGCGCTGTCGGCGCAGAATTCGCCCTGCCGTTTGCTGAAAGTCCCCGGTTACGGACACACCAACGAAGCGCTCAAGGTGCTGGGGCCCGACCTCGGCGCCTTTTTCCGCCCCGACGACATGATTTGAAGGAGAAAATGAAGCAAAAATGATTCTCGCCCGTCTGAAAACATGGTATCGCGAGTCCTTCGCCCGAAATCCGGCGAAGTCCCTCGCCGTCTTCACCCTTGTCTCGAGTTTCCTCTGGGTCGTCCAGACGTCGCTGTGTCAGCGGATCCTGCCCCGTGACGTCATCGAGGCCATCGTCTGGGGCGAGGAAATGCAGTGGGGCCAGATGAAGAGCCCGCCCCTCTCGGGCTGGCTCGCGGCGTTCTTCTCGTACCTCACGGGCCATGCGGACTGGGGACTCTATCTTCTGGATCAGCTGACGATCATCTGCGCGGTCTTCTTCGTCTACAAACTGGCACGGGAGTTTTTCGACGAATACGGCGCGGCCGTCTCGGCGATGCTCCTCTTCTTCCTCTTCTACTACATGCCGCCGTCGATGAAATTCTGTTCCCACGCCACCCAAGTCGCCCTGCTGCCCGCCATCGGCTGGTTTTTCTGGCGGGGCATCCGGGACAACCGTCTGCGGGACTGGTGTCTTCTTGCCCTCTTCGCCGCGCTGGCGACGCTGGGGAAATACTCCGCCATCCAGGTGCTCCTGGGGTGTTTCGTCTTCATGATCTTCCGCCCCGAAGCGCGGAAACGTTTCGCTTCTCCGGGGCCCTATCTGGCGGCGGGGCTTTACCTTCTCCTGCTGCTGCCCCACATTTTGTGGCTCTTCGACCACGATTTCCTTTCGGTGAAGCACCTGGGCGACCGACTCGAGGACGTGGACAAGGGGTTTTTCATCGCCCTCCAGGCGATTCTGGCGACGGCGATGCCCTATCTGGTTTTCGGGATCGTGCTCACCCTCGTGCGTCTGCCGGAAAAACCTTCGTGGCGGCGTTTCCGGGAGGAACTGCCCCGGTCGTGGAGCGATCCCCGGCGTCAGGCGCTGATCTACTCCCTGGTACTTACGCTGGTGCCGGAGCTGTTCTACCTCGTCCCCGCCTGCGTGGGGGAGTCCATCGTGGTGGCATGGTTTTCTTATCTGGCGGGCTTCACCGGCATCACCGCCGCAGCCCTGTTGCCTCAGGAGGTCACGAAGAGGATCTTCCGCCGCCTCTGCCTCGTCCTGTGGTGCTGGTTCATCATCCTTTTCATCGGGAACGCGGCCGACGTGACGTCCCGCTCCCGCCTGCGGATCCACAGCGACCCGCAAGCCATCGTCGGATTGGCGGAAAAGTTCTATAAGGAGCGTTCCTTCGGCAGGGAGATCCCCCTCGTCTACGGGGACCGCTGGTTCGCGGGGGTGATCCAGAATTACTCCCCCCACCGTCCGAAGACCTGCGTCAGCGGCGACATCTGCAACATGGAGCTTTACCGGGACCGGCTGAAACGCGAGGGGGCGCTGATCATCTTCAAGGGCAGGAAGGATTATGCGGCGGAGTTCCGCGCCGCCGGGCTCGAACCGGTGGAGCTCTTCCCCGTCGAGCACACCTTCAAGGCCCCGTTCGGGCGCAAAAAGCGCACCGCTTTGTTCCTTGGATATCTCCCTCCGGCGGAGGAGGGGAAAAAGAGTGAAAACAAACAAACGAAATGAAAGGAAGGAGCATCATGAGTCTGTGGGGTAAATGGTTACTTGTCGGTGCGGTCTTGGGCGGCATCCTGCTTCACGGGGCGGAGTTCCCGGCCCGGCTGAAGCCCCTGCCCGTTTCGGAGTTCTACAAGCATTTCGAACAGGTGCAGATCAACCGGGACATGGGGCCCAAGTTCAGCCCCGGCGTCTATCTGGGCACGGCGGGCTCGGGAAATGAGTACAACTCCCTCACCCTGGGCTGGGGAGCTTCCGGGGTGCTGTGGAGCAAACCCGCCGCCATCGTCTACATCCGGGAAAACCGTTTCAGCTTCAAATATTTCGAAAAATTCCCCGTTTTCGTCCTCTCCTGGTATGCGAAGAAGGATATGCAGGCGGTCTTGAAAATCTTCGGCGGCAAGTCCGGACGGGACACCGACAAGGAGAAACTTTCGGGCTTCACCCCGGTGGAAACCCCCGACGGCGGCGTGACCTATCTGCAGGCTCAGAAGGTGGTCATCTGCCGGAAGATGCTCCGCCAGCGGGTCCCGGCGGAGTTCCTCCCCGAAAAGCTCCGGCCCGGACTGGGGCGGGACGGGCTCGTCCACATCCAGTACACGGGCGAAGTCCTCAGCGTCTGGCGCCGCAAAAACACGGCCGCCCAAGTCAGCAGCGACGTGGAACGCGAGCTGAAAGCGGTCCTGTTGCGCAATCTCAAGGGCATGCAGGATAAAAATCTCGAATTGGCCCTGGCGGACATCGATGAAGGTCCGCTCAAAGAAAATAACAAGCAGATGCTGCAGAAGATCTTCGAAATGTACGATCTTTCCTACAAAGTTCTCGATTTCAAGGTCATTTCCGCAGACAAGGACACCGCCGTCATCGAAGTCACGCAGGAGACGAGAAAAATCAACGGACCTGCCTTCGGTGACAACGTGTCCACTGCCCCTTCATACGCTGAAAAAGCGTCCCTCCGGCTGGAAATTCGCCGGGTCGAAGATCAAATCCATCAAGATGCTCTGAGAAAAAGCTCCCCGTGCAAACCGCGCCTGCCTCCGGCGCAGGGCTGGACGAAGCCGGGAGCAAAAAGAGAAAATAGCCCCCGAAACGCGCGTTTTTCGCCTCGGGATCCACAATTTTTCAAAAAATCTACAAAAATAGTCATGTTTTGACTTGACAAAGGATTTTTCCGGGTGTATATTAGACACGGAAAGCGCCGGGAGACGGTCTTCCGGTTCTTTTTAAGGCGATAAAGTCAACTGTTTCAATAGACATTAAAAAGGAGTAAAAGATCATGAGCGAGAAACGTTATCACCTGGAAACGCTGGCCATCCACGGGGGGCAGGAGCCCGATCCGACCACGCTTTCACGGGCGGTCCCCATCTACCGGACCACGGCTTACGCCTTCAAGAGCTCCCAGCACGGGGCGGACCTCTTCGCCCTGAAGGAAGCGGGCAACATCTACGCCCGGCTCATGAACCCCACCGAGGACGTCCTCGAAAAACGTCTGGCGGCGCTGGAGGGAGCCAAGGCTTCGCTGGCCCTCGCCTCCGGCACGGCGGCGGTCTACTTCACCATCACCAACATCGCCCGGCAGGGGGATGAGATCGTCGCCGCCAACAACCTTTACGGCGGCACCTACACCCAGTTCGACGCCATTTTGCCCCAGCAGGGGATCAAGGTCAACTTCACCCCCGTCAACGATTTCGAGGCGGTGGAAAGGGCGATCAACGACCGGACGAGAGCCATCTACATCGAGACCGTGGGCAATCCGGGGCTGGACGTGGCCGACATCGAAGGCTACGCCGCCGTCGCGAAGAAGCACCATCTGCCGCTGATCGTGGACTCCACTTTCACGCCGCCCACGCTGCTCCGGCCCGTGGAATACGGGGCCAACATCGTGATCCACTCCCTGTCGAAGTGGATCGGCGGCCACGGCACGGCCATCGGCGGCGCGGTGGTGGATGCGGGGAACTTCGACTGGAGCGACCCCAAGTTCGCCCTCTACAACGAACCCGACCGGGGGTATCACGGACTGCGCTTCGCCCATGATCTGGGGCCGGGGAACGAGATCGCCTTCGCCCTGCGGCTGAGGACGGTGGGGCTCCGCAACCAGGGGCCGACGCTGGCTCCCGACGCGGCGTGGATCTTCCTGCAGGGGCTGGAAAGCCTCGCCCTGCGCACCGCGAAGCACAGCGAAAACGGCCTCGCCGTGGCGGAATTCCTGAAGAAGCACCCGAAGGTCGCGTGGGTGAAATACCCCGGCTTCAATCCGCTGGCGAAAAAGTATCTGCCGAACGGGGCCAACGGCATGGTGGTCTTCGGCGTCCGGGGCGGCGCGAAGGAGGCCCGGCATCTGGTGGACAGCGTGGACCTCTTCACCATCATCGCCAACGTGGGCGACGCCAAGAGCCTCATCATCCACCCGGCCAGCACCACCCACTCCCAGCTCAGCGAAGAGGATCAGATCAAGGCGGGACTGCCCCCGGAACTCATCCGTCTTTCCATCGGCCTGGAGAACAAGGAGGACATCATCGGCGCGCTCTCCGATGCGTTGGACCGGATCTGAAGCTCCGATATGGTCGAGAGGGAGGCAGGTTTTCCCTGCCCCCCTCTTTTTTTGTTCAAAGCGCCCAGTCGAAGGTGTGTTTCCCGGAGGCGTACTCGCCCGCGGGGGTGACGGCGATGCAAGATTCAGGAACTTCCAGCGTCGCCCGGATCCGGCCTTCCGCCGCTTCCCAGCGGCAGCGGATCGCCCCGTGAGGCGTGGGGACGCGCCCCTGCGCGAAACCGAGCTCCGGACACAACGGTGCGAAGCTGAACCGGGCGAATCCCGGTGCAAGGGGCCGTATCCCCAGCACCGCCGTCTGGAGGAAGGAGGCGGGCGAACTGCTGAAGCCGTGGCAGAGGCTCGCCGAGCCGCCGAAGCCGCTCTTGCCCCGCTTGTGGACGCCGTTTTCCCACAGCGTCGGCGTACCGGAGTCCACCATCCGCCCCCAGTAGCGGCGGATGAGCTTCAGGGCATCGCCGACCTCTCCCGTGCGTTCCATGGCATCGAGGAGAAAGATGCAGTAGTACAATTCGGGTGTGAGCAGATTTTCGTCGGCGAGGGGGGCGCAGAGAGCGGAGTCGGCCCCGGCCAGCGCCGCCATGGCGTGGACGAGGCGGCTGGTCTCGGTGATTTGGAATGCCTCATTCGTGGGCACCCCCAGAGTTCGAAGCATCCGGTCGGAGACGGCGGAACTTTCTTCGCAGTCGGCGAAATATCCCTTTTCGGGGCGATGGAAGGCCCGGACCGTCTGTTCCAGCATGGTGTGGAGTTCCGCCTGAGAGAGGAAACACTTCCGGCCCAGCAGAGCGGCCAGTTCCAGCAGCGCCCGGCCCGAGAAGATGAAGAGGAAGTTCAAAAGCGCGGTGGCCTTGCCCGAAAAGCCCATGCCGTTGAGTTCGAAGGACCAGTCGAAGAAGTTCCAGTACTTGACGGGGGGCCGGATGATGCCGCCTGAATCCCGCCACGAAGCGAAGGTGCGGAGCATGTTCTCGAACCGCGGAAAAGCTTCCGCCGCCAGTTCCGTGTCGCCCGTGTGGAGAAAATAGTCCCGGAGGGCCGGGACCAGGGTCAGATTCCCGGAAAGGATGACGTGGAAGTCGGTCTTCCCGTCCAGCGCTCCCGCCGGATCCTCGTCGTCGATGGAGGGCGAGCAGCTGGTGAAGAGCCCGTCCCGGCGGTGCTGGGAAAGGATCATGCGGAAGCCCCGCCGGTTGATCCGGGCATCGCCGAACATCTTCAAACTCGTGCGGTTCTCAATGTAGAAGTCGTTGCAGTAGAAGAGCCGTTCCCGCCACGGGCAGTCGGTGAAGATATCCGTGGTGCAGGCCGAAACGGTCTCCGCCGCCGTCTCCCAGAGCCGGTTCAGCTGATGATCGGCGCAGAAGAAATCCCCCCGGCGGGTGAAGGGATAGCGGCGGTCCAGCGCCCGGATTCGGTGCAGGACCACAGGAGAAGAGAAATCCCTCAAGGTGAGCTGGATGAGCCGGAAGCCCCGTTCCATCAGCACGTTCCCGCACTGCTGACGGCCTTCGCGCAAGACGCAGCGGTCGGCGAAGCGGTAGTCGGGGTTGGTATGGGTGTGGTCGGCCCGGAGCCGGTCGCCGCGGTAAAGCTCCTCCTCATAGGCGATGTCCGCCACACACCCCGCCGGAGCGGTAAGGTCGATCTCGACGAAGCCGGAGATCTCCCTCCCGAAGTCGATGACCAGCGTGACGCCGCCGCCCTTTTCCGGCGGCACGGGCAAGGTCACCCGTGCGTCGCCCCCCGAGGCGAGGGCGTAGACCGCCGCCGCGGTCCCCTCCGGCACGGGGGTGTGGAGTTCCGCGGTGGAGATCCGGGCGAATTCCGGATCGGCGAGGTCGCAGGGGGGCACGAAAGCAGCGACGGGCACGTCCGCGGGCAGGCGGTAAAGCTCCAGGGGGAGGGGAATGTCCCGGAGCCGGAGCTCCTTGCGGCACAAAGGGCTGGAATCGGGAATTTCCACCGTGACGGCGGGTGAAGGAAGCGCGGCGAAATTCAGGTCGCGCCACTCCGCGTAGCCCGACTGGGGCGTGAAAAGGGGGGCGCACTCCGGCCACTCTTTCGTGCAGAGAAAAGAGCTCCACGAAGCGTCGCTTGCGGCCAGACTGCCTACGGCCATGCGCACGGCGGGGGTGATGGGCTGAGAAGCGCCCGCCGGGTAATTCATGCAGACGGCAAGAGCCGAAAAACGGTTGGCGCCCTCGTGGAGAAACGGGGCGGCGTCGTATTCGTCGTAATAGGCGATGGACGTCGTGCCCCTGGCGGGCCCGCGCCCGACCCGTTGGCCGTTGACTTCGAGAAGATAATTCCCGTCGCAGGCGATCTGAACGGTCAGGCGCTCCGGGACGGAAGCGAAATCGAGAACTTTTTCCACCCGGAAGTGGCAGGGTTTATACCTTTCCGCCCCGGCGGGGGCGATCCAGCGGGCTTGGCGAATCATTATGACGGCTCCTTTTCGGTAAAACTTGCGGACACGGTAAGGAATATACACCCCGGAAACACTTTTTTCAACCCCGGAGGCCCCATCCGCCGGGAAGGGCGTCTTGAAAAATATGCCGGACGTGCTATATTACGGAACAAAGGTCATAAAAGGAGGGGCGGAAGATGAAATTCGAATCCCGGACGGCATTCATCACCGGCGCGGCAGGCCGGATCGGGCGGGCGCTGGCGCGCGAACTGGGCGGATACGGCGTGAAGCTTTATCTGGCCGACATCGACTTCGAAGGGGTGGAAAAGGTGTGTGCCCGCCTGAAGAAAGAGAACATCGAGGCCCATCCCGTCAAACTGAACGTGACGAACGACCGGCAGATCGTCCAAACGGCCAAGGAGGTCCTCACCCGTGCGGGCCGGGTGGACATCCTCGTGAACAACGCAGGTCACTGGCCCAAGGGGAGCATCCTGGACACCGACGACGACTTGTGGCAGGGGACGGTCAGCTTGAATCTGACCGGCGTCTTCCGGGTCTCCCGTGCATTTCTTCCCTCCATGGTGAAGAACGGCTACGGCCGGATCATAAATCTGGGCTCCATCGCGGGCGAGGTGGGCTTGCCGGGGTACTGCGCCTACTCCGCGTCCAAGGCGGGGGTCATCATGCTGACCAAGACCATGGCCATGGAGCTGGCGAGCTGCGGGATCACGGTCAACAGCGTTTCACCGGGACTGATCCAGGACGCCGCCGCGCCTCACCGGGGCACCTGGCTCGGCCGGAGCGGCACGGGGGAAGAGGTCGCCCGCGCCATCGCCTTTCTCGCTTCCGACGATTCGGGGTACATCACCGGCGTGGACCTCCCCGTGGACGGCGGCCGGATCCTCGGTCCCAAAGGCGCCGACTGGCGGCCCCCGAAAACGGTCTGAGTCCTCCCGTTTCCCGGCGGGAACGCCGGGGCCGGAAAAAGGGCGGGAAAAATCGCTCCCTGCGTTTGCAATAGGTGTCACAGAGGGATATATTAAGCAGGAAGCCTCCCCCGCGGAGGGGAACTGTCATACAGGAGTCTCATGGTGCAGGAAAAATTGTGCTGGCCCGGAAGCGCCCAGCTGGCTCCCGTTCCCGCGGTCCTCGTCGGCTGCGGCGACGGCAGCCGGCGCAATCCCTATAATCTCATCACCGTCGGCTGGTGCGGCATGGCCTGCAGCGATCCGCCGCAACTCACCATCGGGGTCCGTCCGGAACGCTTTTCCTTCGGTCTCATCCGCCGCACGGGGGAGTTCACCGTCAATCTGCCCACGAAAGTCCTGACCGCCGATCTGGACTACTGCGGCGTCGTCTCGGGCAAGGCCATCGACAAGTTCAAGGAGCGCGGCCTCACCCCCGTGCCGGGGAGCACCGTCAAGGCCCCCCTCGTCGGGGAGTGCCCCGTGGCTCTGGAGTGCCGCGTCAAGGAGGCCCTCGAACTGGGCAGTCACTGGCTCTTCATCGCCGACATCCTCGCCGTCCGGGTGGATCCCGGCTTGGTGGACGGAAACGGCAAACTGGATATGGAAAAAGCCGGCCTCATCACCTACGCTCACGGCAATTATTACGCCATGGGGGAGGAGTTGGGCCGCTTCGGTTTTTCGGTGCGCAAAAAACAATAAGGACTCGAATCATCATGTGGGAAAATGAATTCATCGCCTCGCCGCCTCCGTTCCCCAAGGGGGAACCCCGGTTTCTCGAAGACCTGAAGAGCTGGAAGATCGCCGTCCCCCACTGGGACGCCGCCGCCAAGCCCGGTGAAAACGATCTGGACCTGAGCGGCGGATTCCAAGTCAAACGCGACGCCTTCCCCGACCCGGAAGGGCTTCTCGCCACCGCTTACGACCATCTGGACCGGTTCCGCAGCTCCATCGAATTTCCCGAAGCGGGCCCCGAAGTCAGGGCCGTCAAATGCGCCGACCTCACGGGCGAAAGCTATCGCTTCAAGGTGGATTCCTCCTGCGTCACCGTCGAAGCCGGGAACACCGAAGGGGCCCGCCGGGGGCTCTACTACTTCGAGGAACAGCTCTGCGCCTCGAAGGGGCCCTTCCTGCCCGTCGGCTGTACCCGGCGGGACAACTGGCTCAAGAACCGCATTTCGCGCTGTTTCTTCGGCCCCATCAAGCGGCCCCCCTTCAACATCGACGAACTGATGAACGACATCGACTACTACCCCGACCCCTATCTGGACCGGCTGGCTCAGGAGGGGATCAACGGGCTGTGGCTCACCATCATCTTCCGCGAGATCTGCACCACCTCGTTCCTGCCGCAGGATCCCGATGCGGAAAAGCGGCGGGAAAAACTCCGGAGGTCCGTGGAAAAGTGCCGCAGGTACGGCATCAAACTCTGGGTCTTCGCCATCGAACCCGCCAGCTGGAAGCGGGATAATCCCAAACCCGACGCCCTCCCCGCCGGGCCCGACTGCTATCAGGGCAAACTCTTCTGTCCCGATTCGGAAAACTCCGCCAAGTACCTCTACGAATGTACCAATTCCCTCTTCAAGGCGGTGCCCCATCTGGGCGGGCTCATGCTGATCTCGCTCGGCGAACGGCCCACCTCGTGCGTCAGCGGCGGCACCTTCGGCGGCGGCTTCACGCTGCCCTGCCAGAAGAAGTGCAAACTCACCGTGGGAGAGATCTTCGCCAAGGTGCTCAAGCCCATGCGGCAGGGGATCAAAGACGCCAATCCCGAGGCGGAAATAATCAGCTGGCTTTACCAGCCCCAGCCCATGCAGGCCCACCCGTGGATCTACGAACTGCCCACGCAGCTCACGCCGGAGATCATCCTCGCCTACAACTTCGAATCCAGCTGCACCAAGCTCCAGCTGGGCAAGGTCCGGGTGGGGGGCGACTACTGGCTGTCGTGCATCGGCCCCTCGGACCGCTTCGGACGCATGGCCGGGGCCGCTTCCGGACACTGCGCCTTCGCCGCCAAGATGCAGGTGGGCTGTTCCCACGAAGTAGCCACCATCCCCTTCGTCCCCGCTCCGGGCATCCTCTACCGGAAGTACAAGGAGATGCGCCGCTGCGGCGTTTCCCACGTGATCCAGTGCTGGTATTTCGGAAACTATCCGGGGACCATGAACCGGGCCGCGGGCGCGCTGGCCTACGAGGATTTTTCCACTTCCGAAGAGGAGTTCCTCACCCGCCTCGCCGGGCCCGAATGGGGCCCCCGCGCCGCCGACATGGCCGAAGTCTGGAAGATGCTGGGGGAAGCCTACATGCAGTACCCCCTGGGCTACGAATTCCAGTACTACGGCCCCATGCACGACGGCGTGGTCTGGCCCCTGCATTTGCGCAGCGTGCTCCGCAAACTGCCCCGGACGTGGAAGCCCGAACTCGACCCCGCCGGGGACGCCGTGGGCGAATTCCTCAACAACTTCGATCTGGCGGAAATGACGGTCCTTTCCCGTCAGCTTTCCGATGCGTGGAACGCGGCGTGGCAAAAGTTCCGCTCCTTCGCGGGAGAGTTCGCGGGTGACCGGGCGAGGGAGATGGATTCCTCGCTCATCGAAGCCCTCGACTGCCAGTTCCGCGCCGGAGCGGACATCATCGAATTCTACTTCCGGAGGAACCGGATGCTCGACGGTCAGGGCTCCCCCGCCGCCACCGCCGATGCGCTGGAGCAAATCGTCCGGAACCAGATCGAAGTCAGTGACCGCATGGCGGAACTCTGTGAGCTCGACCCCCGGCTGGGCTACCATTCCGAAGCCGAAGTCTACAAATACTTCCCCGAAAAGCTCCGCTGGCGCATCAAGGCGCTTCAATATCTCCTCGACGAGGAGTTCCCGAAGTTCCGTCAGGGGCTCGCCCAGGGCAAGCGCCCCTCGGAGCTCCTTGAGGAGCCGCCTCAACTCCGGTGCGGCCGGCGTTACGAAGCCGACGGCTATTCGTGGGAGGCCGCCGCGGAGGGCCGCGCCCTGAAGATCACCGCGGATCTGGACAAGATCCCCGGCGAAAAGGCGGACGACGTCCTCACCGTCTTCATCGGCGACCGGCTGGCTTCGCAGCGCCCGTGGATCATCAACGCGTGGCTCGAACCGACCCGGCCCGATGCCGTGGACGGCATGCGCGAATGCGCCTCGGGCACGGTGACGGAACTCGACGGCAAGTGGCACGTGGAGCTTTCCATCCCGCTGGCGCTCCTCGCCGACGCGGACTGCTGCCGGGTGGGCTTGGAGCGGCACGTCGTCCACCTCGACGGCGCCGTGACCTACTACCACTTCCCCGCCGGAGAGTACAACCACGAGGGGCGGCTCCAGTTCGGAGCCTACACCCCCGACATGATGGCCACGCTGAAATTCTGAACGTCTTTTGAAAAAACAAAACGCTCTGTAAGTGTAATCGAGGCGTGGGGAGCGGGGGGCCGAACGTCGGCTTCGACTCTACGCGGCAACTGTCGCCATCCCCCAAAAATACCCGTCGGCACCGAGAGCGGTGCCTCCCCCGCTCCGCGGGCTGACGGGGTATTTTTCGGGGGCCCTGCTCTATAGTTGCCGCGGTTCGCAAACAAATGCGGAAGAGCCGGCATTCCCGCAAACCTTCCTTTGGGGAGTCCGCGGCGAGTCGGGAGCCCGAAGGGCGACCAGGTGCCGCGTAACTTCGAGGGCGACGTTCGCCCCGCAGACCGGCAACCGGCCCGGCGGTCATGCCAAGCGCCTGCGGCGCTTTCACGGCGCTTGGTTTTGTTTTGGTCTGCGGCCCTGCCACTCCCGCAACCCGACGTTCATAGTATTCATAGTATTCACAGTATTCATAGTCTCCCGAGACTGCTTTTTTGCACCCTCCCCGAAAAGCGTGAAAAAGCCTTTCCATGCCATTGCAATCTGGCGGCGGGCGGGTTATATTATGCTTCAGAACGCCGAAAACCTGAACCATCGAAAAGGAGTCACACATGAAGAAACTGCTGCTCGCGGGCGCGCTTGCCGCCGCGCTGTTCTGCTCCGGCGCGAAGCCGGAACTGCCCTTCACCATCGACCCGAAGATCCCCCGGAAGATCACCGTGGGCAAAACGCCTGCGCTTACCCTCGCGCCCGGCAACTTCGACATCGTGGAGTGTCAGAACACCCCCACCGTAAAACTGGCCGCCAAGGAGATCGCCGACGCTTTGAGCGAGGTTTTCGGGACTCCCGTCAAATCGGTGGTCAAACCTTCCGGCAAGGCCGTGGAGATCCGGCTGGGCGACTTGGAACTCGCCAAAAAGCTGGGCGTCGATCCCGCGAAATTCGACCGGGACGGCTTCGTCATCAAGACCTCGGGGAACAAGATCCTCATCATCGGGCGGGACCTGCCCAAGAGCCGCCCTCTGAAGGACGTCCACCGCTCCGGGCTCAAGGGCGAATGGGGCACCCTCTTCGGCGCTTATGACTTTCTCGAACGCTTCGCGGGCGTCCGCTACTACTTCCCCGGCAAGCTGGGGACCTACACCCCCAAGGCGCAGAAGTTGAATATCCCCGCCGTCGACATCTATGACCGGCCCGACTTCCTGCAGCGCCGCTTCAACGACTACAACTACGACCGGATGCCCATGCGCCGTTACAAGGAGTGGGACGGCACCATGAACAAGCTCCGCAACCGGGTCGAAACGGTCATCATCCCCAACTGCCACGGTCTCGCCGGGCTGGGCTACGTCCAGCGCTTCGGCAAGGACCACCCCGAGTTCTTCGCGCTCCAGAAGAACAAGATCCGCTCCAACGGCACCGTAGTCACCGCGCCTTCCAGCGCCAACGGCTACCTCTGCTGGAGCTCCGGCATCAAAGAGGAGATCATCAAGGACGCCGTCTCCTTCCTCAAGCAGGAACCTCCCTCGGTGCGCGGCATCAAAGACGCCAAAGGCAAAGTCCGCTGGAGCTACAACTTCCCTCTCGGGATGCCCTGCTTCAACATCATGCCCAACGACTGTTCCTGCGTCTGCCACTGCCCCGAATGCTGGAAGCACTTTTCCAAGGGGCCGCAGGAAACCACCGATTTCCTCTGGAGCTTCTTCGACGACATCTGCAAGCAAGTGAAGGCGTCCGGCGTCCCCGGCTACCTCACCACCATGGCCTACGGCGAATACCGCCGGATCCCGACGCAAGATATCCCCGACAACCTGCTTGTCATGCTGGCCATCCGGGGCCCGTGGAACGAATTCGTCCCCGCCAGCCGGGATGCCGACGTGGACCTGCTCAAGGCGTGGAACAAAAAGCTCGGCCGGAAGACCTGGCTGTGGACCTATCCCGGCAAGTACAACAACAACATGGTGGGAGTCCCCCACACCACGCCCCGGGCCCTGTCGAGCTTCATCAAGCGCGTCCGGCCCTACATCTTCGGGCTCTACATCGAATGCGAGACCGACGTGGTGATGCACAACTACCTCATCTATCACGTCTTCGGCAAACTCACCTGGAACACCGAAACCGATGTGGAAAAACTCCTCGACGAGCACGTCCGCAATCTCTACGGCCCGGCGGCAAAGCCCATGAAGGATTTCTTCGACTCCATCGAAAGGCACTGGGGCGAGATCGCCGGGAACGTGGTGGAAACGGCGGAAGGTCCCAAGACCATCTATCCTTCGGAGCTCGTTCTGTGGAGCAGGATCTACTCCCCCGCCGAAATGAAGCGCCTGAACGGCCTCTTCGATCAGGCGGAAAAACTCGCCGCGAAGGATAAACTCATCCTCGCGCGGCTCAAGTTCGTCCGCAAGGAATTCATGGAGCCGCTGACGGCCGAGGCGGAAAAGTTCCACAAGGCCAACGACGCGGTCCGGGCGTGGCGCTTCGCCATCCCCGAGTTCAAGGGCAAGGGGCAGCCTTCCGAACAGGAGTGGCAGGCGGCTCCCGCCTTCCACCTCGCCGGACTGGACCTCCGGAAGCGTGAGGCGAAACCGGCCGAAGTTTCCACCGTGGTACGGGTCATGTACGACGCCGAAAACTTCTATTTCCGCTTCGAGTGCGAAGAGAAGGAAACGGAGAAAATGCGCGTCTTCAAGCGCCCCTTCGATCAGAAGGAGGTGTGGCAGGACTCCGAAGTGGAGATCTTCATCTCTCCCGACGGGGACCGGCAGCACTACTACCAGGTACTGGTCAACGCTCTGGGCTCCCTGACCGATCTGGAGGTCACGAAAGGCGCGGACAGCCTGAAATGGAACAGCGGCGCACGGGCCGCGGCGAAGATCATCCCCGGCAAGGGCTGGCAGGCGGAGATCGTTCTCCCCCGGAAGTCCATGCGCAAGGCCGCTCCTGACGGAATACTGGCGGACTTCACCCGCCACCGGGTGCTGAACGGCGTCAAGGTCGGGACCTCCTATTACTGCTGGAGCCCCTTCTCCCGGAAGTTCGGCGACGTCTCCCGCTTCGGGAAACTCCTTTTCAAGCCCGATGCGGCGAAAAATCTCTTCGCGGACCCCGAATTTTCCTCCAAGCGGCCCCGGGGGTTGTACCGGAGCACGTTGGACAAAACCTTCTTCCTCACCGGAGGCGCTTCGGTCAAGATGAACTGCAACGGCGCAATCGACTCCGGCTACAAAGAATACCTGCAAAATCTCAAGCCGGACACGGACTACGAGGTCACCTTCTTCCTGCGGCTGGAGAACGTGAAGAAGCTCGAAGCCAAGTCCAGCGGTTTTTATCTTCGTTTCGACTACGGCAACGGCAAGTGCATGTACTATCCGCCCTACCCGGTGCAGATGGACGGCTCCTGCCCCTGGACCGGATTTTCCTTCCGCGTCCACACGCCGAAGGACCTCAACGCCAAAAGAGCCTACATCGACTTCAATCTGCGCAAGGCCGCCGGCACGGCGTGGCTCGACCATCTGAGCCTGATCGAGCTCCCGGCCCCGAAGGCTTCGCGCTGAAAACCGGACTCGGGAGGAACCATGCCTAAGTATATTACCGATTTCGGAGCCGTCGGCGACGGCGTGACCCTCAACACTCAGGCGATCCAATCGGCGGTGGATTCCTGCGCCGCCGAAGGGGGCGGCACGGTGGTCGTGCCCCCCGGCGTATTCCTGACGGGAACGGTCTTTCTCAAAAGCCGCATCACGCTTCAGCTGGAAGCGGGAGCCGTGCTCAAGGGCAGTCCCCGCATCGATGATTACTGCGCCGACGACGCCTATCCCCAGAACTGGCCCTGCGCCAGGGAGGGGTGGCGGGGCGCCCATCTGCTGGCCGCCGTCAACTGCGAAGACGTGACCGTCACCGGGCCCGGCACCGTGGACGGCAACTGCGACGCCTTCTTCACGAAAGAGCCGGTGGAACGGACCTGGGGCGGCGGGCTGTGCTGGGCACGGGGCGTCCGGGTCACGGACACCGCAAAAGCGGAACTCCGCCCGGGGCAGATGATGGTCTTCGTCCAGTGCCGCCGGGTCCGGGTGACGGACCTGAACTTGCGGAACAGTCCCTGCTGGTCCTGCTTTCTCCACGGCTGCGACGAGGCGATCGTCCGGGGGTGCTTCATCGATAACCCCGTGGACGGCATCAACACCGACGGCATCGACATCGACTGCTGCAAGCAGGTGGCCGTTTCGGACTGCGTCATCACTACCGGGGACGACGCCATCACCTTGCGGGCCAGCGGCAGTCACCTGATCGACCGGCCCGCAATTTGCGAAGACGTGACCGTGACCAACTGCGTGCTGGACAGCTCCGTCTGCGGCTTCCGCGTGGGAGTGGGAGCAGGCGTCATCCGCCACGCGAACATTTCCGGCATCGTCGTCCGCTACGCGGGAACGGGATTTCTTTTCCAGTCCTCCTACGGCAGACTGGGGGCGGGCGTGACCATGCACGACATTTCCGTCAGTGCCATCCGGGGGCACTACATGGGGCACCCGGTGCGGATCGTTGCCGGGTCCGCGGACGCAGGACAGGCGCAGATGCGCGATATCCGCTTCAGGGATCTCCACACCCGCTGCGCCGGAAACATCGAGATCAAGGGGTGTCCGGGGACCCGGCCGACCGACATTTTCTTCGACGACTGTTCTTTCGAAACGGTGAAAAGGCCCTTCCCCGGCAAGCCGGAAAAGATGCCCGCGGCCTTTCTGGACCTCGCCTGCGCCGACGATCTGCGCTTCAGGAACTGTACGCTCCGCTGGGGCGAAACAGAGCCCGAGTGGCGGCAGACCTCCGCGATCGAAGACGTGAACGGCATGGAGTTCGAAGCGAGTTCCTTCCCGGAACTTCCCCGGTAAGTTTCTCAACCGCAGAAGACCTCGACGCCGACGGAGCGTCTCAGGACCGCCGCCAAGGGTAGCAGTTCGACGTCGACGGCATAAAGCCCGTCAGCGCGGGCTTCGAGGGCGGCGAAGCCCAGGGCGGCCGTTTTGGAAGGCACGGCCCTGGCGGCCTCGGTCTCGCTGATGTGCGCTTTTTCGGCGGCGAGGAAGAGCGCGTGCCGGCTGTCGATGGGGATCTTTTCCCCTTTGGCCTTGTGGTAGCCGGCGATGGCGGCGACATCCTCTTCCGAAAGGGTCAACGTGCAGGTCTTCCCGTTCCGGGTGAGGCGGTTTTCCCCGACCGCGAAGAGCCGGAAGGGCTTGGGTTCGGCCGGATCGCCGAGGACATCCCCCAGCGCCAGACCGTCGAAAAGGGCATAGCCCGAGCAGAGAAAAGTGGTTTTCATGGTGCAAACCTTTCGAGATAAAAGGGGGCCTGTCAGACCGGGCAGACGGGCGTAACTCTGTGGCAGGGTTGAGGCGCAGTCCGACCGGTCAGACCAGTCCGACAGGTCCGACAAAACGGGCAAAAAAGGGCGCAAAAAAGCACACGGGCTTACGCCGGTGTGCAAACTATGGGGCAGAGTGTGTCAGAGGTCAGTCTTTTTTATCCTGCGGGGTCTGGTCGATTTTCCAGTTCTTGCAGATGTCGTCAAACTTCTTCAGCAGGGCGTCTCGCCGGGCGTTCTCCTCTGGGCTGAGATTGTCCGGACGTTTTGCGTCAGGGGGAAACCACGGGGGTTCATCCATATTGCTCCCCCGGGTATTTCGAGGCACAACCACGTCTTTCATCTTTCCATCTCCTTTGCCAACACATATAATTTACCACCTTTTTCGCAAATTTCAAGTCCCTTTAAGTAAAATTTGTGATCCAATGTTGTTTCGTGATCGCGCGGCTGACTGCTGTAGGGGCCCCAATAAACGCCGTGGCTCGAACCCGTGATCACGATGATCACACGGGCCGGGCCCTTGAGCGCATAATAGAGCGCCGTTTCAAAATCCGGGCTCAACGAAGTGAAGCCTTTCAAATCTTCGGGCGAATCAATCAAATTTCGAACAAATTTACTGGCGTCTCCTTGCGATTTGAAATAGCACCCTCGGAAACACATTCCGTGGAACTTCGGGCCGTTCTCCAACAGCTTCGAAAACGCCGTGATTTCGGCAACTTCTTCGGCCGTCTGTGTTTTACTTCGCAAGGCCCTGTTGATCCCCTTCTCATCTTTATTGGTGTAACTGAACAGGGGGGCCAGCGCTCCTTTCGGCAGACGTGTTACATAGTCGTCTGTCGCCTGCATTACCTCCTTGGGGACTGCGGCTCTTGCCTCGGCAACGCATTGTTCGCGGGTCTTGGGCTTTTTGATTTCGGCCAAAAGTTCCGGGGTGATGGTCGATTCAAGCTCCTCCACAAATTCCTCAAAGCTCTTGCCGTCAAGCGTAAGCTCCGGCGGGGTGAGACGTTGCTTCTCGTCGGCACCGGTCTGATTGTCCGATCCGTCAGGTTTGTCCGACTTGTCCGACTGGTCAGACCCGTCCGACCGATCGCCGCCTGCACCACCAGCGCCACCAGCAGCGCCGCCGCCGATACCCGCGCCGCCTTTCGCACTCGCGCCCGCAGAGCCGACGCCAGCCGGCTGCGGGGCCTGCCCGGCAAAATGATCCTCGCTTGCTGGCCTGCCGGTCAGGATCTTCTCCACGCCCTCGCGGGTTTCCTCGCGCAGGTCCGGGTCTTTGATCAGGCTGTAGTCGAACTCCCTGAACCACAGCGCCGGATCGAAGGCAAAGCCGCTTTCGCTGTCGACCTTGACGTCTTCGGGGTCCGACATAGGCTTGATGTTCCCCAGCGTCGCCGCTTTCTTTGCCGAGCAGTTCTCAAGGTCGCAGTTGCAGCCGAATTCCCAGGGCGGCCAGTGGGTCCGGAGCCAGGGATCCCGCTTGTCGATGATCATGCCGTCGTATCTCCGGTGGCTGTCCCGGGGAGACCGGCTCCCCACCGATGCCCGGTAGATCACATAGGGAAAGATCTTCAGATTGGCCGGGCGGTGCCGGCCGGATTGCGCATCCCCGCCTGATGAGGGTCGCAGCCCTCGTCCCGGCCGAAGGCCTGAGCGGAAGAGGCCTCTGCGAAGACCGCCGCACGGCGCCTGAAAGAAGGAATTTTCCCGAAATCCCGGGTTCCCGGCGCTTGAAAAAAACGCGTCCTGTGCTATATTGTTTTCAAGTCAGCTTGCGGCAAGCCGAATGAAAGGGGTGTTACATGGCCAAGAAGGTTTTCGTTTCCGGGTGTTATGACATGCTTCACTCCGGGCATGTGGCGTTTTTCGAAGAGGCGGCTTCCTACGGCGATCTGTATGTGGGCCTCGGTTCCGAGAAGACCATCTGGGAACTGAAAAACCGCAAACCGGTCAATTCCGACGCCGAGCGGCTTTACATGGTCAAAGCCATCCGTTACGTCAAGGACGCCTGGATCAACTCAGGGAGCGGGATCATGGACTTCGAAAAAGAGGTCATCGCCCTGAAGCCGGATATCTTTTTCGTCAACACCGACGGCTTCACCCTCGCGAAAAAACGTTTCTGCGAGGAGCACGGCATCACCCTCATCGTCGGCAGCCGCAAGCCCTCGGAGGGGCTTCCCGCGCGTTCCACCACCGCGCTCCGCGGCGACTGCCGCTTCCCCTACCGCATCGAACTCTGCGGCGGCTGGATGGATCAGCAGTTCGTCAACCGGGTCTGCCCCGGATCGGTGATAACGGTCCAGATCGAACCTTCTTTGGAGTTCAACTTTTACTCCGGCATGGCCACCAGCTCCCGCCAGAAGGCCCTCGAACTCTGGCAGGGCCAGCTCCCCCTCGGGGACCGGCAGCAGCTGGCGAAGGTCCTCTTCTGCTGCGAAAATCCTCCGGGAACCAAATACATCAGCGGGGCTCAGGATCAGCTGGGCCTGCTCATGCCGGGGCTGAACAAACTGAACTTCGACAACGACTACTGGCCCGCGAGCATCGAATCGGACACCTCGGAGGAAACGCTCCGGTTCATTCAGGATCACCTCTTCCTCATTCCTCTTTCGCCCCGCCGGGCTTCGTACGATTCCCGCGCCGGCGCCTGCATCACGGCCGAAAAGGTGAAAAAACTCGCCCGATCCGCCGAAAATGCCTGGGCCGCCATCAAAAACCGCGACGTGGAAGGGTGGGGAAAGGCTGCGAACGACTGCCTGGACGCCCAGCTGGCCATGTTTCCCGCCATGGAGACGGAGGAACTCAAGGAGTACAGGTCCTATTTCGCGGACAAGGTCTGCGGGTGCAAGCTCACGGGAGCGGGGGGCGGCGGCTACATGATCCTCGTTTCCGCCACGCCCGTCCCGGACGCGACGCGCATCGTCCCTTCCGCCGACTGACCCTTGGCCGTATCCTGTTTTTACCGGCAAAAGGCCCTGCCGCCATGCCTGTTTCGGGGGAAGGGCGCGGCCGCCGACGGGCCGGAGATTTGTTTCAACTCCGGCGGGGGAGCTCCCTGCTTACGGACGTTTCTGTCCGGCCGGGGGATACTTTTTCAGCAGCTCGTCGTAGACGGGTTTCATTTTCGTTTCCACGCCCTGCCATTTGTAGGGGGAGAGGCAGAAAGAGTGTCCGCTCAAATAGTAGTTCCCTTCGGCGACGAGCCTTTCCCCTTTGAAGATCCTCACGTAGGCAAGGGAAAGATAAGGGATGACGGTCCAGGAGCGTCTGGCGGAATAACGGATGCCGTATTCGTTTGCCCTGATGCTTGCGGACTCCGGGACCCGATTCAGAGCGATGCCGTGCTCCATGAAATACTTCTCCATGACGGGAACGAAATCATCGACGATCACGGCGGGATTGTTCAGCAGTTTGATTTCCTTCAGATTGGCATCATAAGGCAGCGGACACACGACCACGGAGGTGCATCCGGCAAGAAAGAACATCGCCGTCAGCAGCATACCGAAGGTCATCGCCAATTTGCGGCCGCGCTTCGCCGCATCCGTCCAGGTCTTCATCGTCATATCGCTTGTTCCTTTCAAATTTAAGCGGTTCGAAAAACTGCGCATAATATACTCCCCGGATCCGTTTTTTTCAAGTTTCGCCGCCGGAAAAGACGCCGTCTTTCCGCTTTACAGGCCGGGGAGTGCTTCGAGTCTTCCGGCGGCCTCGGCCGTTTTCATGAGGGCGATGATGATACGCCGGCAGCTCCCGGCGCCGTCACCGTCGGGCGGGATCGTTGTCAGTTGGGGATGCCCGTAAAATATATGACCTGGTCCCTGAAGTCGTCGAATTCTTCGGAACCGGCGTTCGCCAAACATGACAATCTGTAAAATCTGTTCGTGCTGGGAGTCTCTTTTTTTGCAACGGCGTAGTCCAGGTCGACATTGAAAATGGTCCAACATTCGGCAAAGCCGTCGAGCTTTGCTTTCTGGTGACTCTTTTCCGCTTCCCCCAACCTGTTGTGGATATTGGCGATGTCTCCGCCCGCCTTGATTTCGATGGCGACGATCTTCTTCGTCGTTTTCTCGGAAACTTTTTCGGTAATGATGATATCCGGGTCCGAAGAAAATTCGATGGTCACCCGCCGCATCGCGGCATTTTCCACGACGATGATCCCGCTTGCCTGATCCTGCATGATGACGGAGTTCTTCACGATCGAAAGGATGATTTGAAAAACGGATTTGATCCCCTCCTGGCCTATCGTGTTGCTGGCGGCTCCCCTCAGTTGAGGGCCCAATGTCAAAAGACTGAGTTCGTGCAGGAGGGCTTTGCTGATGAGATCCGTGCCGATGCCGTCCAGAAGGACTTTGCCCGCATTGCATAACTCGGCGCAGGCATCGTTCAGTTTCGCGCCGGCAGCCGCCGTCAGGACGTTGCCGTCTTCGCATTTCCTGAAGAGCGAAAAGCCGGTCGTGCCGTTGTAGAAGGCCTTTGGGCTGTATCCCAGCAGCAAACGGTAATAACCCAGCAATGCAGGCGTATTTTTGATGATGCACGGCGTCGCGAACAGCAGTTCCCCGCGAAGGCCTTTGGCGGCCATCCTGGCGATGTACTCCTTGCCGGCATAAGCGATCAGATCCTTGTCCAACTCCTGTATGTCGACGGAGGATACCGCCTTTCGCAAAGCAGGCTGCAGGAATTTGAGATTCAGGGACATCAACCTCATCGCAAAACCGATTTGCAAGCTGGGCGCAGGTAGCTTTACCATAAATTCATCTCCTTGATCATGAGGTCAAAACAGAGAGGAAAGACGTTCTTCGGCAATCGCGACATACTCCGGATTCAGTTCGATGCCGATATACTTTCTTTTCAAAATATTGCATGCGACTCCGACCGTTCCCGCTCCGAAAAAGGGATCGAGGACATATTCGTTTTCCCGACTTCCCGCCTTTATGCGGGGCAGGATCAAATCGATCGGGAACGTCGCAAAATGTGCTCCGTTGAATCCCTGGATGTTGACGTTCCAAACACTGCGTTTGTTTCGTTTTTTGCCGTTGCAGGCGTCTTCCTTTATGCTTTCCGAGTCGTAAAAATAGTTCTCCGACTTGGACAGCAGGAAAATGTATTCGTGAGATTTGCTCGGCCTGTCTTTTACGCTTTCCGGCATCGCATTGGGTTTGTTCCAGATGATATCTTCGCGCAGATACCACCCGTCCCGCTGCAGCGCGAAAGCCAATCGCCAGGGGATGCCCAGCAGATCCTTGGGTTTCAAACCATCCGGCGTGTCCGGTCTCACGTTCATTGCCCGTGCCGGATTTTTTTTGTCCGGAGCGCGCCACTTCCTGTTGCCGCTGGTATAGCCGTCTCCGATGTTCAACCAGAAAGTGCCGTCGTCCCGCAACACCCTTCTTGCCTCCCGAAAAACGGCCACCACCGCCCGGATGTAATCCTCCAGCAGGGGTTCCAGACCGATTTGAGAGGCGATATGGTAGTCGCGCAATCCCCGGTACGGCGGAGACGTGACAATGCAGCTTACGAATTTATCGGGGAGCTGCTTCAGCACGGAAAGGGCATCCCCGGTAAAAATACGGGAGTTGCGTATCGAAACCTCCTGTTTCGGCTCCGTTTCCCACAAGGGAAGATAGCCGTCGATCGACTCATGATGTCTTTGTGCTGTCCGCTTCATTTCCTGTTCCGGAGTTAAATGCCGCCTCGTCATAAAATAGCTCGAAATCTCGAAATATGCAAGTGTTTTGATTTCATTTTCGAGAAAAAAATGATTTTTCCGCCGGGGGCCGTGTGTTGCTTCGACAACCCCAAACGCCGGGCCCCCGAAAAATGCCCCGAAGCCCGCAACGCGGGGGAGGCCCCTCAGACGGGGCCGACGGGCATTTGGGGGGATGGCGACAGTTGCCGCGTTGAGTCGAAGCCGACGTTCGGCCCGCCGGGCCGGTGCCGCGGGGAGCGGTTGCCGTGTGAACCGTTTCGGGCCGGATTTTCCGGGATCTGCGGTTGAATTTTCACGTTTCGGCGGTACATTATCACCGGGAACACATATTTGATCGAAGGGAGGAGCACCATGTTCGGCTTTTACAGGATCGCCGCCGCTGTGCCTCGGCTGCAGGTCGCGGATGTCCGTTTCAACACGAAAGAGGTCGTCGGCCTCATCCGGCGGGGCATCGAAAATCAGGCCGCCGTCATTCTTTTCCCCGAATTGACCCTTACGGGGTACACCTGCGGGGATCTGTTTTTCCAGTCCCGTCTGCTTGATGAAAGCGAAAACGCGTTCCGGGAGATCGCCGCCGCCTGCGCCGGGACGAAAACCATCGTCGTCGTCGGGGCGCCGGTCCGCTTCAAGGGGCGGGTCTTCAACGCCGCCGTGGTGCTTCAGAACGGCGCCGTCAGGGGGATCGTCCCCAAGAGCTTTCTGCCGAACTACCGGGAGTTCTATGAGAAGCGCCATTTTTCCAGCGGCTGGAACATTTCGGGCGCCTGCGCGGACTTCGCCGGGGCGGCCGTCCCCTTCGGAACGGACCTGCTTTTCGAAGCGGAACGGGAACTGGTCATCGGCATCGAACTCTGCGAGGACCTGTGGAGCGTCATCCCCCCGAGCTGCCGTCAGGTCCTGGCCGGAGCGACGCTCATCCTCAACCCCTCGGCCAGCAACGAACTGGTCGGCAAGGCCGCCTACCGCCGCAGCCTCGTTTCCCAGCAGAGCGCGAGGGGCGTCTGCGCCTACGCCTATGCCTCCTCCGGGTGCGGGGAGTCCACCACCGACATGGTCTTCGGCGGCCACTGCCTCATCGCGGAAAACGGGACGATCCTCCTCGATTCGCCGCGTTTCAGCGCCGAGAGCGCTCTTTACTTCGCCGATGCGGACCTGGCCCGGATCACGGGGACCCGGTACGCGGAGTCCTCGTTCCGCGACAATGCGGAAAAAGAACCCGCCTCCGTCCGGACGGTCGCCCTCGAAGCCGTCGAGGGGCCCGATGAGCTGACCCGGGAGTATTCGCGGCATCCCTTCGTCCCCGAGGGGAAGTCGGAAATGGAGAGCCGCTGCGACGAGATCATCTCCATCCAGGCGTGGGGGCTGGCCAAACGTCTGCGCCACATCGGCTGCCGCACGGCCGTCATCGGCGTCTCGGGGGGACTCGACTCCACGCTGGCGCTGCTGGTGACCGTCCGGGCCATGGCCCTTGCGGGGAAGAGCGCCGCCGACGTGGTCGCCGTCACCATGCCCGGTTTCGGCACCACTTCCCGGACGCTGCACAACGCCTGCCGGCTCTGCCGGGAGCTGGGCGTCACGCTGCTCGAGATCGACATAACGGAAGCGTGCATGGAGCATTTCCGCGCCATCGGCCACGATCCCGAAGAGCGCAATGTGGTCTACGAGAACACCCAGGCGCGGGAACGGACGCAGATCCTGATGGACGTGGCCAACCAGCGGGCGGGCATCGTGGTCGGCACGGGGGACCTTTCCGAAATCGCCATGGGCTACTGCACCTACAACGCCGACCACATGTCCATGTACGCCGTGAACAGCGGAGTGCCGAAGACGCTGGTGCGTCACCTGATAAATTGGCTCAGCGGCCGTTTTTCGCCCGCCGTCAAGGAAGTGCTCGACGACATTTCCGCCACGCCCGTGAGTCCCGAACTGCTCCCCGCCGCCCCGGACGGGACCATCGTCCAGAAAACCGAGGAGATCCTCGCCCCCTACGAGATCCTCGACTTCTTCCTGTACCACTTCGTGAAGTACGGCGCTCCGCCGGAAAAACTGCTGTTTCTGGCCTGCCGGACCTTCCCGGAATATCCGAAAGAGCAACTTGAGCAATTCCTGCGGAAGTTCATCAAACGCTTCTTCAGTCAGCAGTTCAAGCGGAGCTGCATCCCCGACGGCCCCAAGGTGGGCAGCATCAGCCTTTCCCCCCGCGCCGACTGGCGCATGCCCTCCGACGGCGTCCCGTGGATGTGAGGAGAGGGGGCAGTGCGGGCTATATCCTCCTCAAGAACATCGGCCGTTTCGCATGTGGAGACGGGCGTGAGGGCTTTCAAATCGTTCGACCAGCGGAGGTGAAAATGAAAAAGCGAGTCAGGAAAGAGGAAAAGAAACCGATTTTTTCCGGTCCGGGAGGTGGATCGGCAGCTTCACGAGGCCTGCCGGGAACTGAACATCGGGCACATCCGGGCGGCCATCGAAGCCGGCGCGGATGTCAACGCTCCCGACGAGACGCACGAGTATTCTCCACTGGATATCGTGGTCGCTTCACTGAACGGATGGGATGATTACCGGTTCAATCCGGATTATCAGCGGCAGATACGGACCATCGTGGAGCTGCTGCTGCTTCACGGAGCGGACGCCAACGGGATCGGCATCGGCGAAAGGCCCCTGGATGTCTTCGCGTGGAGCTGCTGCGATCCCAAGATCTGCGCGCGGCTGCTGGAGTACGGCGCCAAGGTGAATTTCGAATGCTGCGAGCAGCGCTCCGTCCTGGATCTGGTAGGCGATGAAATGACGTTTTTGTCGGTCACCGAAGGCAGCGAAGAAGTTTTGCAGCGGCTCGATAAGATTTACGACATCTTGGAGCGGCACGGGGGGAAATCCTTTTCCGACCCCGGTTTCCGGGATGCGTACAAGCAGTGAAGCTCCCCGGCCCGGCCGGGACCGGCGCCGGGGAACGGCGAAGGGGAAAGAATTTTGCGCCGCGGGGTTGAAAAAGCGCAAGGGAGGTAGTAAATTATTTCCCGCGCAGGGGAAATCGGGCTTCCCGGCGGAGATTGCCGCCGGAGTTTCCCGGAAAACGGAAAGGAACGAAGCAGGAAATGAGAAAGTGCGTGTTTTTCTGGATCGTGCTGCTGGGCATCGTGTTCGCGCCGGCATTCCTGGAGGGAGCCGCGAGGTACTACCGTTACAGCGACGACAAGCAGCTCTACTACACCCGTGACGGCCGGATCTACCGCTACAGCGACGACAAACAGGTCTACTACATGAGAGACAACCGGATCTACCGTTACAGCGACGACCGGCAGATCTACTACATGAGGAACGACCGGATCTACCGCTACAGCGACGACAAACAGCTGTTCTACATGCGGGACAAGCGGATCTACCGCTACAGCGACGACAAGCAGCTCTACTACATCCGGGACAACCGGATCTACCGTTACAGCGACGACAAGCAGATCCTCTACTACCGGGGCGAGGATTTCAAGCTCACCGTGTTCATGGTGCTGATGCTCGTGGATATGTGACCGCCGATCCCGGTACGGTCATTTTTCAAGCTTCATCGGGGGGACTCTGACCAATTGAGCTACGCCCCCCTTGTCGTCTTTCCGCCGCAAACTGGGGCGATGGGCCGCGGGCCCGGAGCGGGCGATTTCGAGGGAAAAAAGGCAAAAAAAATGGTTCTTCGACGGTTTATGCCGTAAATGAGCAGAAAAACGACAAATCATCAAAGACGGACTTGAAAATGATCGGCATTGCACCTATTGTTTATTGGCCAAGAAAAACGATAGGAGGAATGCAATGCC
>Ga0208297_1000843_pt1 | contig 43685 bp, 36 predicted proteins | sample LMS_cellobiose_e_FD_187367 | JGI IMG/M metagenome (GOLD analysis project Ga0208297, IMG submission 187367) | Rumen-fistulated moose microbial communities from Alaska, USA - LMS_cellobiose_enrichment (SPAdes) (version 2) | ecosystem: Host-associated > Mammals > Digestive system > Stomach > Rumen... | reverse complement strand
CCGATGGCTCGGTAAGAGATATAAAAGTTTTGAAAAGCCTTGATAAAGATATAGATGCAGAGGTTGTACGAGTTGTTGGAGCCTCTCCTAAATGGAGTCCTGGTAAGAATGCTGATGATGTTGCAGTGCCAGTTTTATACGATTACTCGTTTCTCTATATCATAAGATAAGAAAAAGCACCGGCATTGCTGCTGGTGCTTTTTCTTGCTCCTCAAGTAGGACTTGAACCTACGACCCCCTGATTAACAGTCAGGTGCTCTAACCAACTGAGCTATTGAGGAAGGTTTGGGATTGCAAAGGTACAACAAAAACACGTTTCTCCAAATTTTTTTGTCCTTTTTTTGATTATCTTTGTATGAATAATGCAAACCGTACAAAGACTCTGAGCGATGGACATCGACCTGTTTTCCGAAATGATCAAGAATCTTATTCTTGACAATGATGAGGTTACGTTACCTGGTTTGGGTACGTTCGTCTCCGAGTTGATGCCCTCGACCTTTTCAGACAAGGGATATACCATCAATCCGCCGTACCGCCGTCTGTCCTTCCGCCAGCGGGAGAACAATGCGGACACGTCCCTGTATGATTTCTATTCGAAGGTGAACGATCTTGACGGGGATACGTCTTCCCGGATACTGGGGGACTTCATTTCCGGGTTGCGGGAGCAGCTGCTGACCAAGAAACTGGTCGTGCTGCCTGGCTTGGGACGCCTGAGGGCCACGAAGGAGAACACATTCTTCTTCATAGCAGACGAAGATCTGGATATATATCCGTATGGTTGCGGGTTGGGACCGGTCTCCCTGAAGACCCATGAGGAGACCGATGAGGAGGTGTCGGCTGCGGTCGAGGAGCTCCAGAGAATCGTAGAAAGCGCACCGGAGCCTGCCGAAAAGCCAGCACCTGCCGAAACCCCGGCTGAAGCACCAACCGAGGAGCCGGAGGTCGAACCAGAGAAGCCGGCCGAAACCCCGGCCGGAACACCAACCGAGCCGGAGAGGCTGACATACAAGTTCGAGAATAAACCGGTGATTCCCGTCAGCCGCAGAAGCCGTCATAGAAGCAAAAACATCAGGAACATCACTGGCAGCAAAGGCAGCAAGGGTACCGATGGCCGCAAAAGGCGTAAAGCCCTGGTCTGGCTCCTATGTATCCTCGGAGCGGCACTGCTGGCCCTCGGAATATTTATACTCCTTGCCCACATCGCACCGGATTTCATCGACTCGATCCTCTATACGCCGGAGGAACTGAGGATCATCAATTATTGACAGCCTGACTTGACATGCAAGAAGGATACACTTCAGACAACAGATATTCCCAAGACATTACGGTGCCTTGCTACGCGACCGACGCCTCTTTCCGCCTGAAACCCGCCGCATTCATGGATTTCGCGCAGGAAATGGCTTATCTGGCGGCCGACAAGCTCCATTTCGGCTACGACGACCTGCAGGTCCATCATACGGCGTGGGTGCTTTCCCGTTTCCATTTCAAGTTCCAGAATCCCCCGAGATGGAGGGATGACATCACCATATTTACCTGGCACAAGGGGCAGGAAGGCCTGTTCTTCCTGCGCGACTTCGAGATAAGAGCTAAAGGGGACACCGGCTTCGGGGACAAGTCGAAGGCCCTGGTACTCGGGACTTCTTCATGGATCGTTATGGATGTGGACAGCAGGAGGCTCGTCAGGAGCGAAGAAGTGCTCAGGATGGTCCCGTTCACTACCCATTGCCCCGATGATGCGATAGTTGAACCTTGCCCTAAGGTCGTGATGCCTAAGGGCAGCGAGCCGGAAGTCGTGGGCAGCCATACCGCCGCATATTCGGATATCGACATAATCGGGCATACCAACAACGCCAGATACATCGTCTGGGCGATGGATTGCATTGATTATGAGACTGCCTCCAACTGCAGGGTCAAGGATGTCTGGATCAATTTCAACAAAGAGACCAAGCCCGGCGAGACGGTCGTCCTCACTCGTTACGTGGAGGCAACCGAGACCGGGAAGGCATATTACGTGGAAGGCAGGACGGAAGACAAGTCCTGCTTCTGCGCCAGGATTGATTTTTAGAAGATACTGAAATAATGTTTGAACTTATATACCCGGTGGATCCGGCTCCTGTGCTGCCGTTGCCGACCGTTGACAAACCCGGCAGCGAACCTCGCACGGGGACCGAGATGGTGCCTGTGGTGGAGGAATCCGGGCTCGTCATAGGGCAGGCTTCCAGGGAGACGGTTCACGGCGGAAGCATGCTACTCCATCCGGTGGTGCATCTCCATGTCGTCAACCGCGGCGGAGAACTGTTCATCCAGAAGCGATCGATGAAGAAGAAGCAGTTCCCGGGCATGTGGGACACCGCCGTCGGCGGACACGTCGATTACGGCGAGCGCCTCGAGACCGCACTTTTCAGGGAGTCCTTCGAGGAGTTGGATTTCCGTGAATATAATCCCGTGTATCTCAAGTCCTATGTCTGGCAAAGCAAGGTCGAGAAGGAACTGGTGAACGTCTATGCCACCGTCGGCAACTTCGACCTGCACCCTTGCAACGATGAGGTTGCAGAGGGCCGCTACTGGAATATGGATGAGGTGGAGTCGCTCATTGGCAAGAATGTGTTCACCCCTAACTTCGAGCAGGAGTTCGTCTCCATCAAGGATATGCTGCTCGCTCTCTTGTGATGGAAGGACAGATCGGCAAATTCATCAAGGACCAGCTTTCGGTCTGGCCTCTGGCCGCGGAGAACTACCGCGACCTGAAGAAAGCAGAGGTCAAGACACTCGAGGTAGGAGGACTGGAAGTCAAAGTCCAGCACAATCCCTGCCGGAGGATTTCCTCCGAGGCTGCCCTGGACAAGAAGTCAATCAGCCGGCGTCCATGTTTCCTTTGTCCTGAAAACCGCCCTGCAGAGCAGTACAACATCGAATTCGAGGGCAGGAAAGGGAAGATGTACCGCATCACCCTGAATCCGTTCCCGATTTTCCCGGCCCATCTGGTCATCTCCAGTTTCGACCACACTCCGCAGTCCATCTGGCATCGTTACCAGGATTTGCTGGACTTCGTCAGGACCAATCCGGACCGCATCTGTTTCTACAACGGACCTGACTGCGGAGCTTCCGCCCCGGACCATATGCATTTCCAGTCCTGCCACAGAGGGTGCATGCCGCTGGAGAATAAAGTCGATGCTATCCTGGATGGGGAAGACACTTCATCCCTGCGGTACCTGGCTTCCGTCAAGGAAGCAAGGCTCTACCATATGGACCTTTATACCACAGGGGTTTTCGTCCTGGAAGCCCGTACGGCCAAATCGATGGCCAAGCTTTTCTACCGCCTACTGGACTGTGCCCCGGTAAAGGAAGGCGACAGTGAACCACGCATCAACCTGCTTGGCTGGTTCAGCGGCGGGCAGTACCGCTCCGTGGTCATATTCAGGGAAAAACACCGTTCGCATCATTATTACTCCACCGGAGATGACCATCTCGCGATGAGTCCCGGGTGCGCCGACATCGCCGGTGTGTATGTAGCCCCCGCTAGGGAAGATTTCGAGAAGCTGGATTCCGGACTGCTGTCCTCCATGCTGGAGGAAGTCTCCGTCGGGAAAGAAGTCCAGGACGAGATAATCTGGCGTCTCACCCGTAGCCAGTCCAGGCTCGAGGTAGGCATCATGTCCGCGCAGGAGATCACTTTCGAGATCATATCCGACGGCGCCGGTCCGCAGAAGGTCTCGTACCAGGAAGGCAAGATCTGCTACAACGGAGCACTCTACGATGAGCTGACCTTCGAAGCCCAGACCGAGTCCACCATGTTCGCGGAACCGTCGTTCATACTCCATGACGTGACTATCGGTGTGGACTTCCACTGGGAGCGGAAGGTTACCCAGAAATTTGCCGGCACCCTCAAGTTCCTGGTGGACAAGGGCAAAGTCACGGCAGTGAATATCGTCGGGGTGGAAGATTACCTGCTCAGCGTGATATCCTCGGAGATGAAGTCTTCCGCAGGACTGGAGTTCCTGAAGGCGCACGCAGTAATCTCCCGTTCCTGGGTGATGGCGCAGATAGCCCATCGCGGAAAGACTGCCCCGAAGGACATCCCGGGAGCGGATGAATCCATGCTGGACAGCGTCCCGGCAGTGGTTACCCATCTGGAATCCATGTACGGCTCGGGAGAGTCAGTCGGAGGTGGGAGCCAGGATGTGAAGGAATATATCAAATGGTTCGACCATGAGGACCACGTACTCTTCGACGTGTGCGCGGATGACCATTGCCAGAGATACCAGGGTCTCTCGATGGTGGCCGGAGAAACTGTCCGCAAGGCCATCGACCAGACCTGGGGGCAGGTCCTGACCTACGGCGGCGGGATCTGCGACGCACGATTCTCCAAGTGCTGCGGAGGTCGCATGGAACTGTTCAGCACTTGTTGGGAGGACAAGGATTATCCTTACCTTCAGGCACTTCCGGATACTCCGTCCGAGGCTGAAGGAGGGGATGTATTCTGCGACACTGCCGACGAGAAGGTACTGTCCCAGGTGCTCAACGACTACGATCTCGAGACCAAGGACTTCTACCGCTGGCACACGGAGTATTCCCGGGACGAGGTGTCCGAGTTGCTCAGGAGGCGCTCCGGCATCGACTTCGGCACTCTCCGGAACCTGGTACCTGTGGAGACCGGTCCGTCCGGAAGGATCAAGAAACTGCGTATTGAGGGGGATAAAGCCACGGTCGTTGCCGGGAAGGAGTTGATTATCAGGAAGTGGCTGTCAGAGTCCCACCTTAAGAGCTCTGCATTCAAGATCACCTGGAAGGGCGACCGCCTTGTCCTCGACGGCTCCGGATGGGGGCACGGGGTAGGTCTCTGCCAGATCGGAGCCGCGGTGATGGCTTCCAAGGGCTATCCATACGATGAGATATTGAAGCACTATTATCCCGGAGCCAAGATTGAAAGGATATGAACAACGCTGGAAGAACACCATGGGCCTGGGTTCCGACCCTCTACCTTATCGAAGGACTGCCGTACGCCATAGTCAACACCGTGGCCCTGGCGGTTTTCAAGGATATGGGGGTGGATAACGGCACCCTCGGCCCTCTCACGACGCTCATCAGTCTCCCGTGGCTGATAAAGCCGCTTTGGAGCCCGTTCATGGACATATTCAGGAGCAAGAGGTGGTGGATACTCCTCACCCAGTTCACGATGTTCATCGTCCTGGGAATCATCGCCTTATTCCTGCCTCACTGCTCGATGAGCGCCCTGATGGCTCTCTTCGTGGTGGTGGCCTTCGCTTCGGCGACCCACGACATCTCTGCAGACGGCTTCTACATGCTTGCGCTCGACCGTCAGAGGCAGTCGTCCTTCGTGGGTATCAGGAATACCTTCTACCGCGGCGGACTCGTACTCGGTCAGGGCCTGCTTGTAATGCTCGGAGGCATCCTCCAGAAGAAGACCGGCAGCGTCCCCGGAGCCTGGTCTACCGTGATACTGATCTCCGCCGCACTGATAGCAACCGTGGCGGTATATCACCTCCTGGCTTTGCCGAAGGCGAGCGAAGACGTGGACAGGCGCGGGACTCGGAGCGCATCCGAAATCCTGTCCGGATTCGGGGAATCCTTCAAATCGTTCTTCCTGAAGAAAGGTGTCTGGTGCGCGATAGCGTTCATGCTCTTGTTCCGGCTTCCGGAGGCCTTGTCCCTTAATCTGCTGTATCCTTTCTTCAAGGACGGAGCCGAGGTCGGAGGACTGGCTGCGGGTACCCAGATGTACGGACTTGTGTACGGCACTTTCGGAGTGGTTGCCCTCCTGCTGGGCGGCATCCTGGGCGGCATCTATGCCTCCAAGGTCGGCCTGCGGCGTGCCATGTGGCCGATGGCCCTTTCCCTGGCTCTTCCATGCGCCGTCTATCTTCTGATGGCCATATTCCGTCCCGAGAGCGTCTGGTCCATCGGTTCTCTTATCGTCCTGGACCAGTTCGGCTACGGTTTCGGCTTCACTGCATACACCTTGTTCATGATGCAGTTCGTGGACGGCCCTCTCAAGACTTCCCATTATGCGATCTGCACGGCCTTCATGTGGTTGTCTATGAAACTGCCGGCCCTGGTGGCAGGATATCTGCAGCAGTGGCTGGGATATGTAGGATTCTTCACGCTGGTGATGGTAAGCTGCGTCGGGACTTTCCTCGCCGCCGAGATTGCCAGGCGGAAAATAGTAACTGAATAGAATGATGAAAAGGACATTGTTGATATCGGCCGCCCTGCAGGTGTTCCTGATAGCTTGCGGACAGCCTTCAGCTTCGCCTCAGACCAAGGCGGAAGAGTGCCCTGGACCGGTGCCGGTACGTCCCGGGATCGAAGTCCTCGTCGAACGGGGCTTCGAAGGACTCATCGGCAGGAATGTCGGCCTGCTTACCAATCCGAGCGGAGTGGACCGCAACCTTAAATCCACAGTGGACATCCTAGCGGAGGCTCCCGAGGTGAACCTGAAGGCGCTTTTCGCTCCGGAACACGGAGTCAGGGGCGACGTCTATGCCGGAGGTACGGTGTCGGACGCCACCGATCCTGTGACCGGATGTCCGGTGTATTCAGTCTATGGTGCGCACAGGAAACCGACGCCTCAGATGCTCAAGGGGCTGGATGTCGTGGTATATGACATCCAGGATGTAGGTTGCCGCTCATATACCTTCATCAGCACCCTCGGCCTGATGATGCGAGCCTGCGCCGAGCAGGGGATAGAGGTGATGGTCCTGGACCGTCCGAACCCCCTGGGCGGCGAGAAGGTGGAAGGCTGCCTGGTCGAGCCTGGCTTCCATTCCTTCGTCAGCGAGTTCAGGATACCTTACATCTATGGCCTTACCGTGGGCGAACTGGCGACCCTCCTGAACGAGGAAGGCCTCAACTGCGGTGAGAACGGCAACCTGGCTCCTCTCAAATGCAAGCTGACCGTGGTCCCTATGGACGGCTGGCGCAGGGATATGCTCTATGAAGATACCGGCCTCCCTTGGGTCCTCCCGTCACCAAATATTCCTTTCCCTCAGTCCGCGATAGGGTATCCTTCCGCCGGGATTGCGGGGGAATTCCAGAACTACCTGAATATCGGAGTGGGCTACACACTTCCGTTCTGTGTGTTCGCCGCCGAATGGATCGATGCCGACAAGCTCAAGGAGCGCCTCGACAGTTACGGAATACCGGGCACCGTATTCAGGACCATCCATTACAAGCCGCTGTTCGGGGCCGACAAGGACAAGCTGGTGCATGGGGTGCAGTATCATTACACTGATTATTCCGCTGCAGCCCTCACACTCACGCAGTTCTATGTAATGCAGGCCGTGAGTGAATTATATCCCGGGAAAAACCCGTTCAGAATGTCCTCTACGCGTAATAGTATGTTTGATAAAGTTTGTGGTACGGATTATGTAAGGACGAATTTCGAGAGGCGGTTGAAAGTCTCCGACATCATTGATTACTGGTCCAAGGATGCCGAAGGATTCAGGGCACTCTCTCAAAAGTACCGCTTATATCAATAATAACTAAAACGCTAGAGATATGAAAAACATTTTCAAAATCGCAACTGCTTCGATAGTAGCACTTGCACTGCTGGCTTTCCCGGCAGATATCTATTCCCAGAGCAGGAGCTCTTCCAGGAGTTCCGGTTCGACGAGGTCTTCCTCACCTTCCTATAGCTCATCTTCATCTTCAAGAGGCTCTTCTTCATCGACTAGGTCTTCCTCTCCTTCATACAGTTCTTCTTCCAGAAGCGCTTCCGCTTCTACCAGGAGTACTTCTGCGGTGAGGTCTTCTTCTCCGTCATACAGCTCTCCTCAGAACAATAACAGGAGCAGCGCTTCTTCTTCAAGGAGCTCTGCCACCCAGTCCAGGAGCAGCTCTTCGACCCAGAGCAGGAGTTCCGCAACCCAGTCTAGAAGCACTGCAAGCCAGTCGAGAAGCACTGCAAGCCAGAGTTCGGCAAGCCAGAGCAGAAGTTCTGCAACCCAGTCCAGGAGTAGCGCCTCATCTTCCAGGAGCTCTGCTACCCAGAGCACAGCGAGCCAGAACAGAAGCAGCGCCTCCTCTTCGAGAAGCTCAGCAACCCAGAGCAGGAGTTCAGCAACCCAGAGCAGGAGTTCGGCAACCCAGAGCAGGAGTTCGGCTACCCAGAGTAGGAGTTCGGCTACCCAGTCCAGGACCTCCGGTGAGAGGGTCGCAAGGCCTATCGGCAATTCTTCCAGGAGTTCCGCTTCCCGCAGTTCCAACAGCGGCAGCGTCCGCGAGCAGAACCAGAGGGTTGGGAACGCCACCAAGAATGGTCTTACCTCTTACGACAGCAACATGAGCCGAAGCAGGAGTGGAGCGGATGTGAACAGGGAGACTCGCAACGACTTCATGAGGATCGGAGAGGACAGGAACGTCCACAGGATCCCGCCGAGGGAGCGCGATTTCCTGGCTTATGACCGTCCTTGCCACTTCTGGGGCTTCGAACCTCACTTCTACGGCTACAGGGTCAATTATCTCCCGCCTCACTACAGGAGGCTGCACTACTGGGGAATCGACTACTGCTTCTACAATGGTATCTATTACAGGCCTTACAATGACTGGTGGGTAATCTGCAGACCTCCTTATGGAATCTGCATCGAGGCGGCAATCACCGACCTGGTATTCACCACCGTCCGTTTCGCCTACTATAACAATACCTACAGGATGTACAGGGCCATCGATGCCAACAACAGGATCATCGACGAGCAGAACAGGATAATCGCACAGAACAACGCCACGATAGCGGCTCAGAACAGTGCCCTTGCCCTCAACACAACTCGTGCGAACGATGCCTACACCCTCGCCAACAGGCTTGGACTTGCGCAGAGCTACGCTTATGCCAACCAGCCATATTACTATCAGGACGGAGTCTTCTACATCGTCAACTCCAACGGACAGTACGAGGTGATCGTACCTCCATCCGGAGCCCTGGTGGAAGAACTGCCTGACGACTACGACATCATCACCCTCGACGGGATGGAGTTCTACAAGGTGGACGATACGGTTTACCGTACCACTCTCGTAGGCGGGAAACCTTACCTCGAGGTCCTCGGACAGATGTATGGCGACATGGCCAGGAAATACAATCTTTACTAACCGTTAATCTTTGATGGACGAACTTAAGAAGTTATTCGAGAGTTACACAGGACAGACAGTTACCGATAACGAAGAGTTGAACTCTTCGGGCAGCAACAGGAGATATTTCCGCCTCAGGGGCGGGAATATCTCCCTTGTTGGTGTAATAGGCTTGAACAAGGACGAAAACAACGCTTTCATCAGCCTGAGCGGCCATTTCCTCAAGAACGGCATCAATGTGCCGAAAGTCCTGGCAGTGAGCGAGGACAGGATGCGTTACATCCAGGAGGACCTCGGCGACGCGACGTTGTATTCACTGGTTTCCCAGGGCCGCGAGAGCGGAGAGTACAGTTCGTATGAGCGGACTCTTCTCTGTCATACGATGGAAATGCTTCCGAAGCTCCAGTTCAAGGGGGCGAGGGGAGTGGACTGGTCTGTCTGCTATCCTGAGGCTGACTTCAACGAGAGGATGATCCTCTTCGACCTGAACTATTTCAAGTATTGTTTCCTGAAGGCTACCGGCCTGGAGTTCAACGAAGTGACCCTCCAGGAGGATTTCGAAAAGCTGAAGGACGACTTGATGCAGGATATGGGCGACACCTTCATGTACAGGGATTTCCAGGCCAGGAACGTGATGATCAAGGACGGCGAGCCGTATTTCATCGACTTCCAGGGCGGACGCCGGGGGCCGATCTACTACGATGTGGCTTCCTTCGCCTGGCAGGCACGGGCCCATTACCCGGAAAAGTTGCGCAAGGAGATGATCCAGGCATATATTTCCGCATTGAAGGGTTATACCGAGGTCGATGAATCTCATTTTTACGAGAGGCTGCGCTTGTTCGTGCTGTTCCGCACTCTCCAGGTGCTCGGAGCGTACGGTTTCAGGGGATATTTCGAGAAGAAGCCTCATTTCCTCGCAAGCGTCCCGTATGCCCTCGCGAACCTCAGGAGGCTGCTTCAGAAGCCTTTTTCGGACTATCCTTACCTGAATCAAGTGCTCACCAACCTTGCGACATTGCCTCGCTTCAACAGCATCGCCGAGGACAAGAGGCTGGAGGTTTCGATATACAGCTTCGCTTACAAGAAGGGTATCCCGGTGGATACTTCGGGCAATGGCGGAGGCTATGTCTTCGACTGCCGTGCGATCAACAATCCGGGCAAGTTCGAGCACTACAGGCAGTTCACCGGCATGGATGATGAGGTGATCAAGTTCCTGGAGGACGACGGTGGTGTCGTCAAGTTCCTTGATAGCGTGTATTCGATGGTGGATAACCACGTCAAGGTATTCATTGAGAGGAAGTTCACCCACCTCCAGGTTTGTTTCGGGTGCACCGGAGGCCAGCATCGTTCGGTCTATTGCGCCGAGCATCTGGCACGCCATCTGGCTGAGAAGTTTGACATCAAGATCACGGTCCTGCACCGGGAGCTTGACATAGAAAAGATATTGTAGATGGAAGCGCTGGTCTTCGCGGCGGGGCTGGGCACCAGGCTCAGGCCTCTCACAGACACCATTCCGAAGGCTCTCGTCCCAGTGGAGGGGAAGCCTTTGCTGTACCATGTGGTGTCCAAGCTCAAGGCTGCCGGGATAGACCGGATAGTTATCAACGTCCATCATTTCCCTGATTCCGTGATAGGATACGTGAAGGAGCAGGACAGTTTCGGGGTAGATGTCCGGTTCTCGGACGAGAGGGATTTCCTGCTGGACACCGGAGGAGGCATCCTGCATGCCCGCAAGCTGCTGGAAGGCGGCCCTTTCCTGGTCCATAACGTGGACATAATCTCGGACCTGGACATCGGCTGGTTCATCTCCCGGACCCGTCCCGAGGCCCTTGCAAGCCTTGTGGTGAGCGAGCGGAAGACAAGGCGGTATTTCCTTTTCGATGATGACATGAGGCTCGTAGGATGGACTGACACCGCCACAGGGGAAGTGAGGAGCCCGTATCCGGGCCTGGATCCGGACAAGTGCCGGAAATATGCCTTCGCGGGCATCCACTACATATCCGACAGGATATTCAGTGTCTTCGACGAGGATGGCTGGGAAGGAAGGTTCCCTATCGTGGACTTCTACCTCAAGGAGTGCGCCAGGTATCCTGTGTACGGTGTGGTGCCTCCACACCTCACCCTGATCGATGCCGGGAAGCCGGAAACGCTTGCCCAGGCCGGGGAATTCCTCAGAAACCATTTAAATACCAAAGAATATGGCAAAGAAGTGTAAATTCTGGAACGAATTCAAGGAATTCGCAATGAAGGGCAATGTGATCGACATGGCTGTCGGTATCGTCATCGGTGGAGCCTTCGGGAAGATCGTCACATCCCTTGTCAACGACTTATTGATGCCTTGTATCGGTGCCCTCATCGGAGGATTCGATTTCGCGAACCTCAAGGTTACTCTCTGCAAGGCTGTCATGGAAGGCGAGGAAATAGTCAAGCCTGCCGTCACGATCAACTACGGAACGTTCATCAACGAGATTGTGAACTTCCTGATTATCGCGCTGTGTATCTTCTTGGTTATCAAAGGTATCAACAAGATGCACAAGAAGAAGGAAGAAGCTCCTGCAGCTCCTGCACCTAAGCCGGATGATGTGGTTCTCCTTGAGGAAATCCGTGATCTCCTGAAGAATAAGTCCTGATGAAATCCTTCGGTGAAAGCCCGACTGCTTTCTTGAAATAGGTCCCGAAGAAGGACTGGTTCGCGAAATGAAGAGCGTCACTCACCTCCTGTACGGTGTAGTTGCCGCTCTTCAGCATTTTCTTGGCTGCTCTGATCACATAGTCCCTTATCCAGTCCTTGGCATATTTCCCGGATTCCTTGTAGATGACCTGGGCGAAATATTTCGGTGAGACGCAGAGCCTGTCGGCATACCAGCCTATCCTCCGTTCTTCCATGTAGTGCAGGCTGACTTCGTTGAGGAACCTGCGCATCAGGATGTTTGTCTTGCGCGCCTCGATTTCTTCCATGTCTCCCTTGTCTTTGGCTAGTTTGGAAGATAGGATGCTTCCCATGGTGAGCAATATTCCTTCGACAGCATCTTCCTTGAAGGTATTCTTCGGCGAGAGGATGGTGTGGCGGATGAACAGGAGCAGTTTCTGGAGGACTTCCGCCTCGTCTTCCTCGAACGAAAGCAGCTGGGGATTGGCCATGTAGCCTCTCAGGAGTTTGGTGCTGATATGGTTGCCGGTAGCGAAGGAGCTGTCCGAAGGGATAGATAACGCGATGGCCTTGAAGTCTTCTCCGAGGGTGATGTTATGGAGTATGGCTCCACCGCTCACGAGGAGTACATCGTTCTTCCTGACTATGAACTTGTGCTTGGATACCCTGAGCTTGGCGCTGCCGCCGGTGCACAGGATGGTGCATGAGAAACGAAGCTTGGCAGGCAGGGATGGGAGGGTGGCGATGAATGAACGGAGGGTCTCGGGATCCTTTTCGTCAAGGTTCTCGTTGAGGTACAAGGAGTCTCCCAGTTTCATCGTCGCCGGGAACCTGTCCAGGAGTGATATGTCCAATACACCGGCCGGTTTCCTCTCGTCCATTGTCGTTTTTTTGCAATATATCATTTTTTTTGCATTTTAGTGCAAGGAATCCCGGAGCCGGGATTTAGTATAATGAAACTGAAGGAAGATGAAAAGATTTAAATTATGGAGAATCGGCTGGGGCTTGCTGTGTGCGGTCTTGTTCCTGCCGGTTTCCTGTATGACCTACTCGGAAGACTACGAAGATTCTAACCGGCGCAATGTCGTCAATGTGAACGGATTAGTGACGGTCAAGACCCTCGAGTCCGGGACGGTGTACTTCCAGCTTGACGAGAAAACCACCCTTCAACCCGTTTCCTGGAGCAACGTTTTCGGGAAGGAAGTTCGCGCTCTGTTGGACTACAGCGAGTTGTCACAGGAGAGTGAGTTGTTCACCAAGGTGGTGAAAGTCAATCACATAGATTCAATAAGGACGAAGAAGGCAGTCTCCCTGATGTTCCGCAACACGGACGAAACCCTCGGAGACCAACCAATCGAACTCATAGACGATTGGATGAATGTATGCGAAGATGGTTACATGAATGTCCACTTCGCATACCAGTGCGGTGACGACCTGGTGAAGCACGAGCTGAACCTGGGTATACATCCGGACAAGCCTTACGACCTGTATCTGTGGCTTGACAGGAAGAATGACTCAGGAACTTTGTGGAAGGACGACTTGGTTGCGTTCGATATCACCGGGTTCATCCCTTGCGAAGAAGGAGAGGTGGTTTCACTGACCCTCCACTGGAATTCGCACGACGGAGCAAAGACACTGAAATTCAAGTGCAAGCCTCACAGGATCACGAAACTGTAGGGCTCCGTTTCGCATGGGAGTGTTGGCAGAAGATATCGAGAGGAAGATTGTCGAGCGCGCCCGGAATGGAGACAGGTCAGCGATGAAGCAGATCTATGACTGCTACGCCAATTACCTGACCGCAACCTGTTCCAGATACTTGCCTGACAAGGGTGAACTGCGCGATGTCCTGCAGGACAGTTTTGTGAATATATTCAGTTCGCTGGACAAGTTCACGTACCGCGGAGAGGGCTCGCTGAAGGCTTGGATGAGGCAGATCTCGGTCAACGAGGCACTTAAGAAGATACGGAAACGGAAGTCCCGGAACACGTTGGAATACAAGTGGGACCTGCCGGAGCTGGAAAATGAAGAAGAGCCTGATGTCGGGGATATCCCGGCCAGGGTGATCCAGGAAATGATCCAGGAATTGCCTGAAGGCTACAGGACGGTTCTTAACCTATATGCTTTCGAGGAGAAGAGCCACAAGGAGATTTCGGAGTTGTTGGGAATAACTGAAAGCACGTCAGCTTCACAGCTGCACAGGGCCAGGAACCTTCTGGCGAAGAGGATAAACGATTACAAGAAAAAGACGGAAAAGAGATGAAAGACGATTTGTTGAACAGCATCAAGGACAGGTTGGATTCCTACGAGGAATCCGCCCCGGAGGGGCTGTGGAGCGACATCGAGGCTTCCGTCTTTCCGAAAGAGAAACCACGCAAGGCCGCATTCGTGCCTTGGATGTGGCTTTCTGCTGCGGCAGCAGCCGTGGCAGCCGTGCTGATAGTCACGAATACTTTGTCGAATGATCCTAAGGAGGACCGGATCGTCGCCCAGACGGACATAACGCCATCTTCTTCAGTAAATCCTGGGGACGATCCGGCTTCTTCCGAGGAACTTGCCAGTTTGCTGGCGGATGCCGATGTCATGCCGGTTGAGCCTGCCGCCCCTGGAAGGGTCAGGTCTATGCCTGTGAAGTCAGTGCCTGAGAACCAGGCCAGCCTTGAACCGGAACCGGAAATGGCCGCGGAAGCTGAGCCTGATCTGGTTTTGGAACCAGAGTCTGAAATGGTCGTGGAAGCAGAGCCGACGGTGCCGGTGGAACAGGAGCAAGACCGGCGGGTGGCTACCAACCACGACGGCGAGGATTGGTCGGGATACATGTCCGCCACCGATGACGGTGATACGGGTTTCCTGTCCAGGATTTCCATGAAAGCATCCCTTGCCGGAGCCGCCACCCAGAGCCAGGATGTCAGCAATTACGATCCGGCGATGTTCTACTATGGTTCAGGTGACACCAGGAGTTCCGGATATACGGAAGAGCCGACAAGGGCTTTCGCTCCGATGGACCCTCTCATCTCGGCATCCTCTGTGGAAACCGACACCAGGCATCACCGTCCGGTCAGGATGTCCCTGACCTTCCACATGCCTTTGGGAGGCGTATTCGGAGTGGAGACCGGAGCATCATATACTTTGCTCCGCAGCACCATCACCACCACATCGGGCTCTACGGTTAACCGTAATATACAGACTCTGAAGTATTTAGGTATCCCGGTCAACCTGACGGCCGGCCTGTATGGCAACGATTGGTGCAGGTTGTACCTTTCCGGAGGAGGAATGGCCGAGAAATGCGTATCGGGCGAAATCAAGCCTCTGCTGTGGTCGCTCAATGCGGCTGCCGGCCTCCAGGTCAACTTGGGCCGCAGTCTGGGAATATATGCCGAGCCAGGGCTCAGCTACCATTTCGACGACGGTTCACCTGTCCGGACCATTTACAAGGACCGGCCTCTGGATTTCATGATGACTTTAGGAGCCAGGATGTCATTCAGATAGCAGAACCTTCCGGATGAAAGGTGTCTGGTAGCAATAAGGAATATAAGCCAGTGAAGGAAGCGGATCCGTGATTATCAGGTTCGCTTTCTTTCCTTCCGTGATGGATCCGAGGATGTCGGAGACACCCATGGCATAGGCTGAATTCAGGGTACATGCATTGAACGCCCGCTCCGGAGTCAGCCTCATCTTGATGCACCCCATCGCCATGACGAAGCGCATATCCCCGGAAGGGGATGAGCCAGGATTGTAGTCCGAGGCGAGGGCGACGCCCAGTCCGGCATCGATGAAATCCTTCGCGCGTCCGTACGGGAGGCCGAGGAAGAAGGATGATCCCGGAAGCATCGTAGGCATAGTGACAGTACCGCGGAGAGCTTCGATCTCAGCCGGAGTCGTCCGCTCCAGATGGTCTGCGGACAGGGCCCCGTGGGCTGCTGCGACCTGCACGCCTCCGGAGACGGCCAGTTCGTTGGCGTGGATCTTCGCCCTGAGTCCATATTCCTGACCTGCGAGGATTATCCTTTCGGTCTGTGCCGGGGTGAAGAATCCCTCGTCGCAGAAGACATCGATGAAATCCGCAAGCTTCCCTTCGCCAACGGCAGGAACCATTTCCTTGCAGACAAGGTCCACATATTCCTCCTGCCTTCCGGAATATGCCCTCCCGACGGCGTGGGCGCCCAGGAACGTGGCTTTGATGGTTGCAGGGGATTCTTCCTTTATGCGGCGTATCACGCGGAGCATCTTCAGCTCGTCTTCGACCGTCAGTCCGTATCCGCTCTTGATTTCGATGGCTCCCGTGCCTTTGGCTATCATCTCATCGACCCTGGCCATCGTCTGGCGGAAGAGCTCGTCTTCGCCGGTGGAGTGAAGGAGGTCGGCTGAATTCAGGATTCCACCACCGCGAGCGGCGATCTCCTCATAGCTCAATCCGTGGATCTTGTCGATGAATTCCCGCTCCCGAGTTCCGGCGTAGCAGATATGGGTGTGGGAGTCGCAGAAGGCCGGCATGACCATCCCCCCGCGTGCATCGGTAACTTCGTCGTCCATTCCCGGAACGGGGCAGTCCTTCATCGACCCGAAACCGGCTATCCGGCCATCCCGGACCGTAAGGAATGCGTCTTTCAAGGTGACCAGCTCGTCCATTTCCGAGCCCTGCTTGCGCAGGACTCCCTTAGGCACTATGCCGCAAAGCTCGCCGATGTTGGTGATTATGTTCATCTTATGAACTCGATGGATTTGACTATGAGCGGATGCATGTACTGGTCGTCACTGATAAAAGGCACGACCTTGCGGTATTCATTGAATATTCCTTCGATCTTGTCGGAAGACTTGGCACCGGAGATCTGGTGGCGGAACTCGAGAGCCTGGGCTGCGTTAAGGAGCTCGATGGCAAGTACTTCCTCGCAGTTGTCAATGACCCTCACGAGTTTGGTGGCGGCGTTGGAACCCATGCTGACATGGTCCTCCTGGCCCTGTGATGACGGGATGGAATCCACTGATGCAGGCCAGCACAAGCCCTTGTTCTGGCTGACGATGGAAGCTGCGGTGTACTGCGGAATCATGAAACCGCTGTTGAGGCCCGGGTTGGCAACAAGGAACTTCGGCAGGCCCCTCTGTCCGGAAATCAGCCTGAATATCCTCCTTTCGGAGATATTCGCAAGTTCGGACATTGCTATGGCCAGCGCATCCATAGGAATGGCGATAGGCTCTCCGTGGAAGTTGCCGGCGGAGATGATCATATCCTCATCCGGGAATACGTTCGGATTGTCGGTAGCGGAATTGATTTCGTTCTCTATGACGGATTCGACATAGCGGATGCTGTCCTTCACCGCACCGTGCACCTGTGGGATGCAGCGGAATGAATACGGATCTTGGACGTGCTCCTTGTATCCGTTTATAAGTTCGCTTCCTTCAAGGATATCGATGAACCTGGCGGCCGTGTCAATCTGGCCTTTATGCGGCCTTAGCTGATGGGTGAGAGGCAGGAACGGTTCAATCCTTCCGTCGTATGCTTCGAGGGACATTGCTCCGATCTTGTCGGCCCATTCGGAGAGCCTGTGGCACTGGATGAGGGACCAGATTGCGTGCGCACTCATGAACTGTGTCCCGTTCAGGAGGGCCAGACCTTCCTTGGACTGGAGGGTTATAGGCTCCCATCCCATTTCATCCCAGACTTCCTTGCTAGGAACGATGCGGCCTTTGTACAGCACTTCTCCAAGTCCTATCAGAGGGAGGCTGAGGTGGGCGAGAGGAGCCAGGTCGCCGGAAGCGCCGAGGGATCCCTGCTGGTATACTACCGGTAATATGTCGTTGTTGAACATATCCAGGAGCCTCTGGACGGTTATCAGCTGCGCGCCGGAGTGGCCGTAGGACAAGGATTGGGCCTTGAGCAGCAGCATGAGGCGTACGATCTCGGGGCGTACAGTCTCGCCCGCTCCGCAGGCGTGGCTGACTACCAGGTTGTACTGCAGCTGGGAAAGCTGGTCGGCAGGGATGGTTACGTTGCACAGGGAACCGAATCCGGTGGTTACGCCGTAAACCGGTTTCTCCAAGTCTTCCATCTTGCTGTCCAGATACTTGCGGCATTTCTCTATGGCTGCCACAGCCTCTTCTCCAAGTTGTAGTTTCTCTTTTTTCTCAAGGATTTCCTTGAGCCGGGAAAGGCTCAGGTGGGCTTTGGATATGATATGTGTCATAATTCTTCGATTGCTTTGTTTACCAATGTGTCATCTGCGAGGTTAGGTAAGGTCACCTTCAGCCCCGGGGTGCGCTCCATCTCCCTGCGTATCGCATTTCCTGCGCCTTCATTGCGGGCCCAGCTGCGTCGGGCTATTCCGTTGTTGACATCCCAGAACAGCATCTGGCGGATATGGCGGTCGGAATCTTCGGATCCGTCAATGACCATTCCGAATCCGCCGTTTATGACTTCACCCCAGCCGACTCCGCCTCCGTTGTGTATCGAGACCCAGGTAGCGCCTCGGAAACCGTCTCCAATCACGTTCTGGATGGCCATGTCGGCAGTGAACTGGGAACCGTCGTAGATGTTCGATGTCTCGCGGAACGGAGAATCGGTTCCGGACACGTCGTGATGGTCTCGTCCGAGTACGATAGGAGCCGTGATCTCACCCTTCCTTATGGCCTCGTTGAATGCCAGGGCTATCTTAGTCCTGCCTTCGCAGTCGGCATACAGGATCCTGGCTTGCGAACCCACGACGAGGTTGTTCCTTCCGGCTTCCTCTATCCAGTGGATATTGTCCTGCATCTGCCCGCGGATTTCTTCCGGAGCTTCGGCGGCCTCTTCAGTGAGGACATTGACTGCCAGTTCGTCCGATTTCGCAAGGTCTTCAGGCTTCTCGCTCATACATACCCATCGGAAAGGCCCGAAACCGTAGTCGAAGTAAAGAGGACCCATAATGTCCTGGACGTAAGATGGATATCTGAACGAACCGTCCGGTTTCAGGATGTCGGCTCCCGCGCGGGAAGATTCCAGCAGGAAGGCGTTCCCGTAGTCGAAGAAATACATTCCATCAGCGGCCAGTCTGTTGATGGCGGCCACGTGCCTACGGAGCGATGCACGGACAGCGTCCTTGAACCTTTCCGGTTCCTCGGCCATCATCACCTTGGATTCTTCCAATGTCAAGCCGACAGGATAGTATCCTCCTGCCCAAGGATTGTGCAAGGAAGTCTGGTCCGAACCCAGATCGACGTGGATACCTTCGTCGGCCAGCCTTTCCCAAAGGTCGACTATGTTGCCTACATATGCCATGGAGACGATTTCCTTGCCTTCGACCGCCTTGCGGATACGAGGTATCAGCTCGTCGAGGCTGTCGTGGAGTTCATCCACCCATCCCTGGTCGTAGCGCTTGCGTGCGGCGAGCGGATTGATTTCTGCAACTACGCTTACCACGCCTGCTATGTCGCCGGCCTTAGGCTGGGCGCCTGACATTCCGCCGAGGCCAGCAGTTACGAAGAGCATCCCCTTCATATTCTCTCTCGTACCAGGCAAGTTCTTCTTCCTGAGCTGTTTCCGTGCTGCGTTCATCACCGTGATGGTGGTGCCGTGTACGATACCTTGAGGCCCGATGTACATATAAGAACCCGCTGTCATCTGGCCGTACTGGGATACTCCCATCGCATTGAACCTCTCCCAGTCGTCCTGGCTGGAATAGTTCGGGATGACCATTCCGTTGGTCACAACCACCCTCGGGGCGTCCTTGTGGCTTGGGAAAAGCCCCATCGGCAGACCCGAATACATAGCCAGGGTCTGTTCGTCGGTCATAGTGGCGAGGTACTGCATTGCCAGCCTGTACTGTGCCCAGTTCTGGAAGCACGCACCGTTGCCGCCATAAACTATCAGCTCGTGAGGATGCTGGGCGACTCTCGGATCCAGGTTGTTCTGGATCATAGCCATGATCGCTGCGGCCTGGCGGCTCTTGCAAGGATATTCGTCGATAGGGCGGGCGTACATTTCATAGGAAGGACGGAACCTGTACATATAGATCCTGCCGTAGTCCTTGAGTTCCTTTGCAAATTCCGGAGCAAGAACGGCGTGGAATTTCTCCGGGAAATATCTCAATGCGTTCTTCAGGGCGAGGGCCTTCTGCTCTTTGGTCAGGATGTCCTTTCTCTTAGGTGCGTGGTTGATGGTAGTATCGTATGGCTTCGGATCCGGAAGCCTGTCCTGCGGGATGCCCGCAAGTATCTCTTGCTGAAACTTATCCATTGATCTTCGAATTGACGATATCGAGTATTTCCTTTTCTTCGGTGACAGCCTTCGCAGCGATTGCGTCTGCTTCGGCGATCAGTGAAGCGGCCTTCTCCTTGTCCTTCAGTCCCACTGCGTTGATCTTCACGTTCAGCTGTGCACCGAGGACCGCGCTGCGGGCTGCGAGGGCTCCCACACCGGCGTCGGAGACGGAATTAGGATTACCATCTGCTGCCATTGCCCGGGCGACTTCGAACACCTTGAATGAAGCCTTCATCGTGCGCAGAGGAACCTGTGAGGCATAGAGGGTGGCGTCTTCGATGGCCTGATCCCTGGCTGCCTTTTCATCATCGGTGCCCTTCGGGAGCGAGAATGCGGCCATTATCCTGTCGAATGCGGCAGTATCCTCATCAATCAGGGATATGAGTTCAGACATCACGGCCTGGCCTTTCTCTGCCCAGTCGGAGAACTCTTTCCAGCGGTCGTCCCAGCCGCGCTTGTGGCTCGAGAGGTTTGCGACCATCGTGGAAAGGGCAGCTCCCAGGGCGCCCATATTGGCAGCTACCGATCCGCCGCCAGGGGCAGGGGATTCGGATGCCGTCTCTTCGGCGAAGCCTTTGACTGTCATGCTCACCAGACGTTCGCGGGCAGCCTTCTCCTCAGGATCTTCCATAAGGTATTCGATTACCTTCTCGTGCGGATCGAACGGCTTGAGGTCGTCCAGGCTCATCGATTTCACGGCTATCTTCATGATCTCCTCGTCGGTGATGCCGAGGGACCTCTGTTGTTTTTCAAGGTAATACTTGCCTGCATCGATGAGGACCTTCTTCGGGACCAGTCCGACGATCTCGGCTCCGGTCACGCGGAGTCCCCTTGCAGCCGCTGCCCTGGTCACCTCGTCGAAGGCGACATGCAGAGGGGTGGCTTCGATGTCGGTGATATTCATCGACACCTGGGCGATGCCGTATTCGTCAATATACCATCCGATGGCCTTGCATCCCTTCAGGGTGCCTTTCTCCCAGATATCCTTGCCGTTCTCGTCCTTGAGGACCTTGCCTGTCAAGGAACCGCCTTCGCGCTTCTTGCGGCCTTTCTCGCGTACGTCGAAGGCCACGGCCATGGCCCTGCGGGTGGATGTGGTGTTGAGGTTGTAGTTGACCGCTACGAGGAAGTTCCTGGCTCCCACGTTGATGGCTCCGCACCTGGCGACTGTCTCGTTGTACTCGTCCGGTCCGAAGTCCGGCCTGCGGGCAGGGTCCGCAATCTTCTCAGGCAGGGCTTCATATTCCCCTGCCCTGCAGACGGCGAGGTTCTTCCTTTCAGGCTTGAACGCTGCCGCTTCATAGCAGTAGCAAGGGATGCCCAGGCTGTCATAAATGCGTTTTGCAAGACCTCTTGCAAGTTCGGCGCACTCTTCAAGGGAGATTCCGGCTACCGGGACCAGCGGAAGCACGTCGCAGGCTCCGGAACGGGGGTGGGCTCCGTGATGCTTGCGCATATCAATCACTTCCATAGAGCATTTCACGCCCTGGTAAGCTGCCTCGAGCACCGCCTCGGGGCTTCCGACAAAGGTAACCACCGTTCTGTTGGTGGCTTCTCCCGGATCCACGTCAAGGACCTTGACCCGTTCTTCCTTCCCATCAACTGTCACCCTTGCATCTGCAATTGCCTTTACTATCTTGTCGATGACAACCCTGTCACGCCCTTCGCTGAAATTGGGCACACACTCTATGATTTGTTTCATTTTGGTTATTAATTTCGCGTTTCGGCTATAAATTTATTAATAATTTTTGGATATGGTAAATAATCATTAAATAAAACGACATGTACCGTTTCTCCAATCAAGGTCCAAACCTTATTGTTGTGCACTATCCGTCCGCCAGAGACGGTTTCAGCCATCTCGGAGCTGGTATGGAAAGTGTTGATTGTCAATTAGATGATTGATCAGATGGTGCCGATTTCGCCACCATCTGATGTGGTAAATATCTAATTATGAGATATTTCCGTACCAGTCTGTGTGTATCGTCCTGAAAAATGGGTTGCCAACAACCTTCGGCCCCCTGACGGCTATCGCAGTCGCCTCCGCCGGCACCAGCCGCAGCGTTCACTCCACACGGCAAGTTAAGGATATTGTAGGAGAAAAGCAAAGGCGGCGACTTTTTCAGCCGCCGCCTAAGGATTAAATTGGAGTCTAAAAAGATCTAGATCAGGTTATTGTCCTTGAATAGCTGGATCATGTCGGACTTGAACCGTTCTTTGTCGAAGGCTGCAGCCTTCTTTGAAAGCCTGTCAAGATAAGAAAGGGAATCCACGACTTTGCGTGCGATCATTTGTTCGGCCTCTTCGTCAGTTGAAGATATTAATAGTTTGAACTCATCTGCATCAAAATTAAAACCACAAGTGTAAACTCCTTTAAGCTCTTCTCTTGTCCTATCAAGCCGTAAAAAATGATACGTTTCTTTAAACATCGGTCTGCTTACAGAAGCAAACTTTCCATAGTCTGGACTTACAGCCATACATACTATCCAATAATAGTTTATTGCTCCATAGTCCTTATCCTTAAAAAATGACTTCATTAATTCTGAAATCTTTTTCATGCTATCCCTCTTGGATTCAGAATCACGATCAACAACAATATTAAATCCTATTTCCATTTTATCGAAAAATTGAGTTTCCAGGAGGCAAATGTCCGTTCTGCATATAATAATCGTATCTCGAATCAACTTGTATACGTCCATTTTTAATTATTTATTGGTAATCTTTTTTCAGGACGATACACATGTCCGCCACCAAGAGCCTCTTCTAAGAAGACGTACTTACCTACTTAGGCAGGCTGGGAGACAGATACTCTATCTCGAAGCGGTAACTCCACTGGTTGTAATAGAGGTTGCCTCCGTCCCATTCGACTTCGCCCCTCTGGAAATCGACCGTGTCGCTGCGAGGGTATTTCTTTTCAGGGGAGAAAGCCCTTCCGAAATCGTTGTTGACGACCAAGCGGTACGGGTCGATTCCACCGAGGTAGTAATAGCCTCCGTACGGGGTAATGCCGAAGCTCTGGTCCACCGGCACCCAGCCGTAGCCTTCGAAATAAAGCTCGCACCAGTCGTGGAGATTCTTGTCCCCGGGGTGCATCATAAGTCCGCTCTGCCATCTGGCAGGGATTCCCTTGTAACGGCACATGGTCATCAGCAGCAGGGTTTTCTGTCCGCAGTCGCCGTGCCTGACGGAAAGCACGTATTCGGGGATGTTCTCTATGGTTGAATACTCCCTGGCCGAGGCCCAAGGGATGTTGGCGTCGATCCAGGTGTAGAACGCCTTGGCCTGAAGGAAAGGATTCTCGATTCCTTCCGAGAGGGAGTCTGCCAGGGCCTTGATGTGGTCGGTGAATATGACGTGTTGCTCGCGCTCTGAGGTATATTCCTGGTATTCAGGATTTTCCTTGTTATATGACTTCACTGCCTCGGAATCTATCGGATGCCATTCGCCCGACGAGGTATATTCGAATACCTCATAGAAGGTAATGTCGTGATAGCGGTTGGCCTTGGTCTCCATATATAGGCTGGAATGAGCGCAGGAAGGGTCTGAGAATATGATTTTGTCCTCAGGAAGGGCGGTGCTGTCTATTCCGGCCTCGATGAACTTGATGTCAGTCTGCCGGGCTACGTCCTGCCGGGGATATGGCAGCCAGCAGCGAAGGGTGCTTCCGGCCTTGACCGTATTCACCGGGACACTCACGCTGAACCGCACCCTCATCCTCTTTGGAAGGGTAATGGATCCTTTGCCGGAGAGTACGTCTTCACGGATCAGCGGGATGACCTTGGCATCTATGGCCCGATGGCCGTCCAGGCCATCACCTTTGCCTTCGATGGAATCTTTCAAGGTCTTCAGCTCCGGGACTATACGGAACAGATTGGGCCCTGCATTCCGGAAATACATCGTCCTGCGACCGATCTCCTTCGACTCCAGTTTTCCGGACTCCGTCCAGGCCTGTATCTGCTCATCGGTGACATCAGGGATGTACCTGCTGATATAGTCCTTGACATCTGCGGCAGTCTTGTCGAAGTCGACAGCATACCTTTGGCTGAGATCCCTTTCCCAGGAATACCTGGGCCTGAGGTGCTTTGGAAGCCAAATGTTCGCGGCAAGCGCGACTGCGACCATTATCCAGAGGATAATCTCGCTCCTTTTCATCTTAGCCATATCCTATAGCTTTTTCAGTCCTATTCCCGGACGGTCCGGGAGTGTGATCTTTCCGTCTTTTACAATCATTCCTTCGAAAAGGTCGTTGCTGATGAGCAGGTTGCCGTCAAGGTCGGCGAAATCAGCCACCGGGGACAGCTGTGCAGCGGCGGACACTGCGCAGGACGTCTCGGTCATACATCCCAGCATAACCCTCATCCCTTCGGCGTGGGCGTAGTTGGCCATCTTCCAGGCCTCGCGCATACCGGTGCATTTCATCAGCTTGATGTTGATGCCGTGGTAGGCGCCCTTGATGGAAGGGATATCCTTCAGCCTCTGGATGGCTTCGTCGGCGAATACCGGAAGCGGGCTGTGTTCGGTCAGCCAGGCGTTTTCGTCCAGCATCTCCTTGGGCATAGGTTGCTCGACCATCACGATTCCGTGTTCCTTGAGCCAAAAGATCATATCCAGGGCCTTCTCCTTGTCCTTCCAGCCCTGGTTGGCATCTACTGCGATAGGGAGGTCCGTTATCTCCCGGATAGTCTCGATCATTTCCTTGTCGTTGTCGAGTCCGACCTTGACCTTCAGGATGTTGAACTTGTCCGCGCACTCCCGGGTCTTCTCCCTCACCACTTCCGGAGTGTCGATCCCGATGGTGAATGTGGTGTCTGGCGCTTTCTCCGGGCTGAGGCCCCATATCCGATACCAAGGCTGGCCAATCATCTTTCCCACCAGGTCGTGGAGGGCGATGTCCACCGCGGCCTTCGCTGCGGAGTCTCCCTCACTGAGGCCGTCCACATATTCCAGGATCTCGTCGATCCTGTAAGGGTCGCTGAACTGCTCGAGGTTGACTTTCTTCAGGAAGGTTGTCACGCTCTCGACGCTCTGGCCGAGGTACGGCGGCATTGAAGCTTCCCCGTAGCCTGTCAGTCCGTCGTATTCGATCCGGACCTGCACGTCCGGCGTGGTTGTCCTGGAATACGATGCCACGGTGAAGGTGTGGCGCAGCTGCAGGGTGTATGGCTCGAAGCTCAGCTTCATCTTTCCGCCGTGGCCTTTACCGGTGCTGACCTTCCCGGTGCAGCCGGATAGCAGCCCTCCGGTCCCCAATATCAGTCCGGCACCGGCCGCCGCCACCCCTGCAGTATTCAGAAATTCCCGTCGTTTCATATGATATAATGCAATACTTATTGCAAAAATAACGATATATTTGTGATATTCCGATGGTAATCAAACTGATGATTGATCAAGATCAATTCAATGAATATATTATAAAAGATGAGAAAGCTTATTGCATATACAGCTGTTCTAATATTATCTCTATCTTGTTCAATCCAACAGAATAATATTACTTCTGTTTGCGGTACCTTTCATGGACTAGAGGGCAGTAATCAATCTTTATCCTCTAATAATCAATTTTCTTATTACGTGTTGTTGGAACTGAATGAGGATCACACTTGTTCGTTGAAAAAACTATTTGATTTGTCATCATTTACCGGTCGGGGCGAATGGGTAATGCTTGATGATGATATGATAGAGTTAAGGTTCAATGATAATCCTGAATTAAACGATATTGAAAGAGCATTGATAGGAGGAGGTTTTATTGAAGAAACCCTTGAAGTAAAAGTATTGAGTAAAAACAAATTGCAATTAGGCAACACCGTTTTGAAACGAAAGAAACAGGCGGATAAAAGAAGGTAACTAATGAATCATCTATATGAAACGACGGGTTAAAAGAATAGCGGTGACAGTAGCAGTATTGATACCCCTTGGTATTCTCCTATATTTGGCAGTGGGATTGTGGCAGTTCTCAAATATTGGTACTAAGGAACTAGTCTTCAGCTTGATGGAAAAAGACAACTGCTACGAATTGTATAAGGTTTATCAAGGAGCTCTTGGCTCTGATTGTTTTCAAACAGTTGTTGATGGAACTGTTTATTCCAACACGATACCGAGGTTTGATATAGCAGAAGCAAGAATAGGAAGCATCATTATTAAGGATAGCATTTTTATATGCATTATGTCAGAAGAGGATAGTCTCAAGCTTAGTATTCCGATGGATCGATAGAGAATAGTTGAGATGAGAATAATATACAAAAGGCTTATTGTGCTGGTTGTCTTTGTAATAGTATTAGCCCTGATTATTTGGCTTGTATTATTTACACTAATCATACATGTTGTGGATGGGATGGACGATAGTTTTGACTTTGGTGACCAGTATCGTTATGTTAGGGATTATCCTCAGACACTTATTTATCACGAAGCGAAAGAGTATAATGGAATAGGCGATATCGTTGTACCAGGATTCATTCTTAAGTATAATTATGACCATGATCATATTATTCTCCAGAATAGGACACTGGAGTCAAATGATACGTTGTATTGGATAGTTGACAAACCGACTCACGATACCATATCATTTAAGGATTCAATAGATTTCATTTCTGCTCTACAAGACAAGAGGATAGAAATGCAACTTCTCGATTTCCCATATTATAAATCAGACAAGTAGATCTTTGGCGGCGGCTGAATTCAGTCGCCGCCATTGGTATTCTCCTACAATATCCTTATCTTGCCTGGTGGAGTATAACCTTCTCAAAACAATAACTATTGGACTGCTAAGAGTATGAATAAGAGCATTCTATATAAAGCAATAGGTGGGATATCAGCCGTGTTGAATCTATGGACATTGGTTTCGATGATCTATCTTTCATATCTCTATACCTTGGAGGGAATAGTATTCTTATATAGACTTCCAATATGGTATAGGTTATTGGTATCTTTCCTATCGATCCTCGGAACCGTTTGCTCTTTCCTGTTGTATAAAGAAAAGATTAGATTGTGGCACTTCATTGTTGCAATGATAATAATATGGTTGCCAGTAGCGATTATTAATGCCCCCTCTTTAATCTGACAATAATTTATAATCTTTTGGACGTGGGGATATATCCAAGTATTTATTGTCCTGCCAGTCTGCTGAAATACTCGAGGACGTCTTCCCAGGTCCGGAAGGCGTCTGTGCCGAAGTGGATCAGGGTGCCCATAAAGCCTTCACCTCCGTTCGATTCAGGGTGGGCATCTATAAGGTAGTCTCCTAGCAGGAGGTCCTTGTGGTTGCATGAGGTAAGCCTGTTCCAGACCGGGACACCGAGGTTGTCCTCGCACCATCCAGCCGTTTCCTGGAAACGTCCGGGCTCGTTGTAGGGCACGCCGGTCACTATCTGGACATCGTAATTACAGGACAGTTCAGCCACTGCCTTTCCCATCCCGCTTGTATGGTTGATGAGGGTGTCGTCGAGGGATATGAACACCACCGGCCTGGACCTGCCTTCCTGCATGTCGTCAATCCATCTGAGGACCGGAAGGACGGCGTGCAGGATCGCGGAATCGTTCAGGTGATGCTCCCCGTCGAACCTGATCGCCTGTGGATAGTGTGAACTGAAAAGATCGAAGGTGTGGACCAGGTTGTCGTGTATTCCGAACAGGCCGAAGACCTTGTCCCCGTCTTCCGCCGCCTTTTCAAAACAGTGCGAGCTCACGTCCCGGAAACCCTCCAGCAGGGCCTTGTTGACCAGGAATGAAGTCTGGCCGTCGGCCCGCGGATTATGGAAGTCTCTCTTGCCGAGGCCGTTGTTCTTCAGGATGGTGTCGGCGAGCTGGAATGCCGGATTGACGAGTATCCTGAATGACCCGTACAGCATCTCTGCGTACATCCCTCCCATCGAGGTCCCGATGATCACGTCCGGGGATTCCCTGTCGACGGTTTCTTTCAGGAAGGAGATGGCTTCGTGAGGCTCGACTGGAACATCGGGGGCTATGATGTCCGCATCAGGAAGGAGCAGCCTGAGGGTCCTGACGGATCCTGTCTGCCCGCTGGAAGCGAATCCGTGGACATACAGCAGTTTCTTTCCCGCCAAAAGACCTGGTCTTGCGTGCTCATATAATTCCATATTGCAAAAATAACGATTATATTTGTTATCCGTATGAGACATTTCTCCGAATCCACAGGCTCCCTGGAGATAGACTGCCGCTATCCTGACAAGGTTGTCGGGAGAGTGGTGTATCTGCTTGAGCCGGTAAAGGTTATGCCTGGCCTGGAAGATTTCTGCCAGAGCCGTTCCACGGCCTTGGTGTCGGTTTTCGGAATGGATTGGGACAACGACCTGACTCCCTGGCCGGCCCCGAATGTGAGGAAGAAATGCCCTGATTTCGGGGGAGGAGCGGGACGGTTCCTGGAAGTCTTCGGGAGCGAGGTGGTCCCGCTGGTGGAGGACCGGCTGCTTGGTCCCGGGAACAGGTTCGATCCTTCGGGAAGGAGCTTGGTGGGAATATCCCTTGCCGGGCTTTTCGCTGTTTGGGCGTCTTTCCTTAGCGGCCTGTTCGGGAGTATAGCATCGGTGTCGGGTTCCTTCTGGTATGACGGTTTTACGGAATGGATTGGAAACCAATTAGTTCCACCAGTCGTCCGTCGGGTGTACCTGTCTGTTGGAGAACGGGAGAAGGAATCCCGCAATCCTCTGTTCTCCCGGATCGAAGGATGTACGGCCGAGGTACGGAAGTTGCTGGAATCAAGGGGCCTGGAAGTGGCTTTCGAGCTCAATCCGGGCAACCACATAGCCGACGGGGTGCCGCGTCTGAGGAAGGCTCTGGACTGGCTTCTGATATAAATTTGTATTAATAAAAACTAATAGCTAAGGAATATGGAAGAGTTGAAAAGAATCGTAGAATGCTTTGCAATCGAGGGCGACATCAAAGAGATCGCCCCTCTTGGGAATGGACTCATCAATGACACATACAAGGTAACTACTGCCGCGGATGCTCCGGACTATGTCCTGCAGAGGATCAACAATGCTGTATTCCAGGATGTGGACCTGCTCCAGGGCAACATCGCCGCCGTCACAGGACATATCCGCCGGAAACTCGCAGCACAGGGGGTGGACGACCTCGACCGCAAAGTGCTGCGCTTCGTTCCTCTCAAGGAAGACGGAGGAAAGACTTACCTTGAGTCGGACGGCAAGTTCTGGAGGGTTTCCGTATTCATTCCCGATGCTTTGACATTCGAGGCCGTCACCCCGTATTATTCCGGATATGCAGGAGAATCTTTCGGCAATTTCGAGGCGATGCTCAGCGACCTGCCTGAGCAGCTGGGGGAGACCATTCCTGATTTCCACAATATGGAACTTCGTCTGCGTCAGCTGGAACAGGCTGAGAAAGAGGATCTTGCGGGAAGGCTTGCAAAAGATGCCGAAGTCCATGGAGGCGAACTGCACTCCATCCTGGAGGAAATCCATAAGCATGGCTACGAGATGTGCAAGGCTGAGCGGATGTACCGTGAGGGCTTGCTTCCGAAGAGGATCTGCCATTGCGACACCAAGGTCAACAACATGCTTTTCGATCCGGACGGCAGCGTGCTTTGCGTAATCGACCTGGACACCGTGATGCCGGCATTCGTGTTCTCCGATTTCGGTGATTTCCTGCGCACTGCGGCCAATCCTGTTCCGGAAGATTCTCCGGAACTGGATAAGGTGGATTTCGACATGGAGATATTCAAGGCATTCTCAAAGGGCTACATCAAGGGGACGAAGTCTTTCCTCACTCCGGTGGAGAAGGAGAACCTTCCTTATGCGGCCTGCCTTTTCCCGTTCATGCAGGCGGTGAGGTTCTTCGCCGACTACATCAATGGTGATACATATTACAAGATCAAGTATCCGGAGCACAATCTGGTGCGTACGCGCAACCAGATGGCGTTGTTCCGTTCTGCGACGTCGAAGGTCCCGCAGATGCACGTCTGGCTCGAGAGCCTCTAGCTCCCGTCATCCCCTGCAGGGCACGGCGGAGCGCCCGACTACCGTCAACGGCTGTAACGTTAGGGCGCATTTACCCGTGCAGGGCTGCGAAGCAGCAAGCGCCCGGTGTTGCAGCCGCTGACGGCAGTATCTGCTGACGTTAAGTATTATTCCTGGAGGTCGGCGGGGAAGGTGATTCCGGCCTGGCGGCGGATTTCGTCCATGATCCGGGCTACGATGAGGGAATTGCGGAGAGAATTGTTCCGGGATTCCTTTTGACCTGAATTGACAAGGTCCATGAATTCACGGAACTCGCACTGGTACTCGTCGGCATCTCCCGGCACAGTGATATCGAAGGCCGAAGGACCGGCTGTACGTCCGGAAGTCGGCTCCCCGCGCAAGGTCAGTCCTACCTGGCGGGCGATATGGACCTGGTCCAGGGAAATCATTCCAAGTTCTCCGGATATCTCCGTCCGGAGACGCGAATCCGCCACCTTCGAATACATCACGCTTGCCGTCATCCCCGGGTATCCGAACACGACGCTGCCCTGGATGTCGACTGGCTTTGCAGAACCGCCCGCTGGAACCATCAGGGTCTTGGTCTCTGCCTTTATGGAATCCGGTTTCCCGAACAGGGTCACCATCGGGTAGATTGTGTATATTCCTACATCCATCAGCGCTCCGCCGGAGGAATCCGGATTGAAGGAGCTCGGTACAGGCGAAGAATCCTCACCGGATAGGATCCTGAGAACCTGCCCGAATTTGGAGGAATACTGGCAGAAAGCTGCGGAATAATGACGGACCCGACCGATTTCAGCCAGCCTTTCCTGTACGCTGCGGAAATTTGGGCTCAGAGTGGAGATCATGGCCTCCATCAGCAGGACGCCATGATTCCTGGCGACGGCGATCATTTCGGAGACCTCACGGACATTGGAAGCGAGCGGCTTCTCGCACATCACATGCTTTCCCTTGCGCATGCAGAGGATGGCCAGGTCATGGTGCGTATGGTTCGGAGTGCCGATGTAGATCGCATCTATCCCGGGATCGGAAGCAATCTCTTCAGGATCCGAATATGCCTTCGGGATGCCGTGGGCGGTGCCAAAAGCCTTTGCCCTCTCTATGGATCGGGAGCACACTGCGACCGCCTTGAAGCGAGGGTCCAACACGGCTCCTTTCAGCACCCAGTCGCTGATGCGTCCGGTACCTATGATTCCGAATCTGACCGTTCCTTTCATTTCAGTGCCCCGCGGGATTCCAGATAGTCCTTGATGAGAGAGAGGGCATCTTCCCTGGAGGAGGCACCGATAGTCAGGAATTCATTCTTGTACCGGTCGTAAACGCCGGCGGCCTTTCCTTCGAGCTGCGGCTCTATCAGAATCAATCCGGCGACCTTCCTGCCAACCTTTGAGACGGCCTCGACCACAGCATTGCTGCTGGCGGAGTCGGCTATTACGAACACTAGGTCATCGTCGACGAAATCCTCACTACGCACTTTCTTGATGAGGAATTCCGCCTCCGAGGCCTTTCCGTGCGAAGTGGCTGCATAGCCTATCATCCCCTCCGGAACGAGTGCCTTCAGGATGCTTTCGGGAAGGTTGGTCTTGAGCTGTTCATGGAAAAAGATGACGGCGGGATAATCGGTCCCGGAGAAAAAGCCGTCTTCTCCGGCCGGTTTGTAAACCTTGCCGAACAGCTTTCCGTTATTCCGGTAATAACTTAGCTCTTCTACAACTATCTTGCTCCCGTTTTCTGCCTTGACTCTTTCCCTCGGACCGGAATTCCTGAGCAGGTTGATTCCGAGCATGCCGAGCAAGGCAAGGACGATGAGGGTTGCTAATGTGGCGATAACTTTTTTCATACCAACAAATTTAGTTATTTTTGTATGAATATGCCAAAGCTGAATCCGATATCACGCTTGTCCGAAAGGAACCAGATGCTGGTGCTCAGCGTCGCGGTCGGCCTCGTGGTCGGCTTGGCGGCTGTCTTGCTGAAAACCTTGATCAGTATTATCCAGCAGGGACTTCATTCAGTTTTCGGAGGGTCCCTGAACGGAATCCTATACCTCGTGCTTCCGGGCGTCGGTATGCTTCTGGCCATGCTGTTCTGCCGGTTCGTGATCAAGGACGACATCGGACACGGGGTCACGAAGGCCCTGCAGGCCGTTTCGCGGCACGATTCGAGGATAAAGCCTCACAATATGTGGTCGTCCGTGGCCGCCAGTTCGGTCACCATCGGATTCGGCGGTTCGGTAGGTGCGGAAGCTCCGATCGTTTATACAGGAGCCGCCATCGGTTCCAATTTCGCCCGGTATTGTGGGATGTCGTACCGGAATATGACTATCCTACTGGGCTGCGGGGCAGCTGCGGCCGTGGCAGGTATATTCAAAGCCCCGCTTGCGGGTGTCCTCTTCGTACTGGAGATACTGCTGTTCAATATTTCGATGAATTCGATGATGCCACTGCTGCTTTCCACGGTGTCTGCGACGGTGGTATCATACATATTCCTCGGCAAAGCCACTCCTTTCGAGTGCACCCTCACTCCGTTCGAGCTCAGGAATATTCCTTTCTACCTGATCCTTGGGCTTTTCTGCGGAGCGTGCTCCATCTATTTCATCAGGACCACCCTGTGGATGGAAGACAAGGTCGGGAAGATGAAGAACTCCTACTTGAAGTGGATCCTCTGCGCTATCGGACTGGGACTGCTGATATTCCTGTTCCCTCCTCTCTACGGCGAAGGTTACGAGTCTCTCGGAAGCCTCCTGAACGGGCATGAACTGTCCCTGGAAGGCCAGACGCCTCTGGCTTTCCTGTCTGCCAGTCGCTGGTCGGTGCCTGTGTTCTTCCTGCTGATCCTGCTCCTGAAGGTGTTCTCGATGACCCTCACCAACGCGGGAGGGGGAGTAGGCGGTACGTTCGGCCCTACCCTTTTCGTCGGAGCCATAGCCGGTTTCTTCGTGGCCAGAACCTTCAACCTGATCCTGAGCGGCACGTCGCTTTCCGTGCCGGAGCAGAATTTCGTGCTTGTCGGTATGGCCGGGCTGATGGCCGGAGTGATGCAGGCTCCGATGACGGCAATCTTCCTCATAGCGGAGATCTCAGGGGGGTACGAACTGTTCCTGCCTCTGATCCTGACAGCTACCATCGCTTTCGGGACGACCCGGCTCGTGGAGAAGTATTCGATTTATACCAAGCGTATCGCACAGAGAGGGGAGTTGCTCACCCACGACAGCGACCAGGCGGTGCTTACACTCCTGAAAGTCTCGGATGTTATCGAGAATGATTTCTCCCCTGTGGAGATCGACGACACCCTCGGCCGGCTCGTGGAAGTGGTTTCCGAGTCGTCCAGGAACATATTCCCGGTGCTGGATTCCAAGGGGCGTTTCCAGGGATATGTTTCACTGGAGGATATCCGCAAGGATATGTTCCGCTACGACCAGTATGAGACCTTGCATGTCTTCAATTTTATGAGGAGTGCTACCGAATATGTTTACGAGGACGAGAAGATGGATTCCGTGATGAAAAAGTTCGAGACGACTTCGGCCTGGAACCTGCCTGTGGTCAGGCACGACCGCACCTATCTGGGATTCGTGTCCAAATCCATGATATTCTCTGCCTACCGCGACGAACTGAAACTGGTGTCCCAGGATTGACAATACCATATGAAACAGATATACATCGATACCATCGCCGACAGGCTCGGGATCAAGGCCTGGCAGGTCGAGAATTGCATCGCGCTCTTCGACGAGGGCAGCACCATACCTTTCATAAGCCGTTACCGCAAGGAGAAGACCGGTGGTCTGGACGATGTCGAAGTGTCCGAGATAAAGCATTGGAATGACGTATATTCCGAGATGGAGAAAAGGAAGGAGAGCATCCTGACCACCATCTCTTCCCAGGGAAAGCTCAGCGACGAACTTCGTGAAAAGATAGAGAAGTGCGTGGTTTCCAGCGAGTTGGAAGACTTGTACCTGCCATTCAGGCCGAAACGCCGCACCAGGGCTACGGTCGCTCGGGAGAACGGGCTGGAGCCTTTGGCGGACAAGATGTGGAACGTGGCCGTGTCCGACCCTGGGGTGGAAGCACGCAAATATGTCGGCGGCAAGGTGCCGGGAGTTGAGGAGGCACTTGCAGGAGCGCGGGACATAATCGCCGAGAGACTGTCCGAGTCCGCTCCGGTCAGGGATTCCTTGAGACAGATATACCGCACCCGCAGGATCCAGTCCAAAGCGACCAAAGCGGCTTCAACCGACCCGGAGGCTGCCAAGTATAGGACTTACTTCAACTTTTCGATGCCTCTTCAGCGTATTCCTTCACACAATCTCCTGGCGATACTGAGGGCGGAGAAGGAGGGATTCCTATCGGTCGGACTGGATGCCGATCCTGAGAAATGCGGCAACAAGATATACTACGATTTCTGCAAGGAGCACCGTTTCCCGGCTGACAAGCTTGCCGCACAGATAAGGATGGCCGTCGATGACTCAATCAAGCGGCTTTTGGATCCTTCCATCACCAATGAAATCCTGAAGGAGGCCAAGGAGAAGGCTGACATCGAGTCCATCAACGTTTTCGGAGAGAACCTTACCCAGTTGCTGCTTTCCCCTCCTGTAGGGCAGAAGCGGACCCTGGCGATCGATCCCGGCTACCGCAACGGGTGCAAGACAGTGTGCCTGGATGAGCGTGGGAACCTCCTGTACCATACCATCATATATCCCCATCCTCCCCAGAACGAGAAGATCAAGTCCATAATGGCGGTTTCTTCCATGGTCGAGGAATATGGTATCGAGGTCGTAGCGATCGGCAACGGCACTGCTTCCCGCGAGACCGAGGATTTCATCAGGAAAGTGGGCCTTCCGGATAATGTCAAGGTATATACCGTCAGCGAGGACGGGGCATCCATCTATTCGGCTTCCGAAGTCGCGAGGAAGGAATTCCCTGACGAGGATGTCACGGTGAGGGGAGCGGTGTCCATCGGCAGGCGCCTGATGGATCCTCTGGCCGAACTTGTCAAGATCGATCCCAAGTCCCTCGGTGTGGGACAGTACCAGCACGATGTGGACCAGAACCTCCTCAGGGAGAAGCTTGACAACACCGTCGAGATCTGTGTCAACAGCGTCGGGGTGAACCTGAACACGGCAAGCCCGTACCTGCTCAGCTATGTTTCCGGAATAGGCCCTGCGCTGGCCTCCAACATAGTTTCCTACAGGGATTCGGCGGGAGGCTTCTCTTCGCGAGAACAGCTTCGCAAGGTGCCGAAGCTCGGCCCCAAGGCGTTCGAGCAGTGCGCTGGCTTCCTGAGGATCAAGGATGCAGAGAATCCGTTGGACAATTCGGCCGTCCATCCGGAGTGCTACCACATAGTCGGGAGGATGGCTTCGGATCTCGGAGTATCGGAAAAGGAACTGGTAGGTAACGCGGATTTGATTTCGAAGATAGATCCCGCAAGGTACGTGGAAGGGGATTTCGGACTTCCTACCATCAACGATATCCTAAAGGAACTTGCAAAGCCGGGTCTTGACCCTCGCCAGGCGGCGCAGGAATTCAGTTTCGCCGATGATATCAGGGAGATAGACGACCTGAAACCGGGGATGGAACTCCCGGGGATCGTTACGAATATCACTGCGTTCGGTGCTTTCGTGGATATCGGGATACACGATAACGGTCTCATCCACATATCGAAACTGAAAGGTAAGAAACTTAAACTGCACCAGCATGTCCAGGTAACCGTCCTTGACGTTGATTTGGAAAGGAACAGGATATCACTGGGTCTGGCTCGGGTTTAAATCGTTAAAATTTTTCTTCGCTCATATTACGTTTTGTTAGGAATATTTGTTTATCTTTGCGAAAGTGAAAGATAAACGGGTGTTTTATGAGCGATTCCAGAAGTATTTGCGATAATAAGGTGGTGATTTATGCATCATCTGCCATTGCAATTATCCTCTGGGGTATGTCATATATCTGGGGGGACCGTCTGATCGCCCTGGGCGTTCCGATCTTCTTCTTCGTTCCTCTCAGGGTATTCCTGGCCGGAGTGATCCTCTTGCTTTTCAATCTGCTTACCCGTCAGTACAAGCCGATTGCCAGGAAGGATCTCTGGAAATTCGCCCTGCTAGCGCTTTTCGAGCCTCTGATTTATTTCCTTTGCGAGACCTACGGCATCAAGGAGACCGGCTCTCCGACCATCAGCGCGATGATCATCGCGTCGGTTCCGATCTTCTCCGTGGGAGCAGGATTCCTGTTCTTCAAGGAGAGGATCTCGCTCCTCAACGGTTTCGGAATATTGGTTACCTTATGCGGAATATGCCTGGTGCTCATGAGCCAGGACCAGAAATGCACTCCTGAGAACTTCGTCCTGGGACTGGTCCTCCTGCTGGTCGCCGTATGCGCGGAAGTGGGGCATGCCTCTTTCACGAAGTTGCTTGCCACCGATTACAAACCCCAGGTAATCGTCATGTACCAGTTCCTGATAGGAACCGTGTACCTCCTGCCGTTTTTCTTTGCGAAGGGGCTCGAGGATTTCAAGCCTGTCTATCTGTCGTGGGAGGTGATCAAGCCTGTCCTCTGCCTCGCCGTGCTTTGCTCGAGCATGGCATTCTCCCTCTGGGCTATGGCCATAAAGAGACTTGGGGTGGCGAAATCAAGTGTATTCCTTGCCATGATGTGCGTAGCGACCGCGCTGGTGGCAGAGTTCATCGGCCGGGAGCACATGGCTCTCATCCAATGGGTTGGAATCGCAGTGGCAGTGATGGGAATAGTCCTTTCCCAATATTCGAAGTGCTGTCGTTCACGGCAAGCGTCCCGTTGACCCAGACCATCTCCACCTTACCTTGCAGTCTTTCCCCTTCATAGGGGCTCCATCCGCATTTCCCGGCAACGGCTTTGACCGTGAAGGATTTGTCCGGATCCACTGCCACGAGATCGGCGTAGCAGCCCACTTCCAAGGCGCCGCGGTCCTGTATTCCGAATATCTCCGCAGGTTTCTCCGAAAAAGCCCTGGCTATGCTTGTGAGCGGTATGCCGTTGGCCAGGGCGACGGTTATTGCCGCTGAAAGTGACTGCCCTATGGCCGGCAGTCCGGAAGGACAGCCCAGGTATTTACCGGCCTTCTCTTCCGGCAAGTGGGGTGCATGGTCTGAACCCAGTGTGTCGATGACTCCTTCCTTCAACCCCTCGATGAGCGCCGCCCTGTCCATTGCGGTCTTCACTGCCGGGTTGCACTTGAGCCTTCCGCCCAGACGGGCGTAGTCCGAGTCGCAGAACCACAGGTAGTTGGCTGAAGTCTCTGCGGTGATGAGGGGGTTCTGCAGCTTGGCCTCTCGGATCATATCGACTTCTTCTGCCGTGGAAACATGGAGTATGTGAAGCCTGGTGCCGTATGCGACCGCCAGCTCGAGCGCCTTGGAGGTGGAGCGGATGCACGCCTCCCTGCTCCGGATCCTCGGGTGTTCAGACATCGGAATATCTGCCCCGAATCGGCTCCTGGCGGCCTCAAGGTTGCTTCTGATAATGCCTTCGTCTTCGCTGTGGATGAGTATCGGCTTGCCTTTGATGCTGAACAGGTCCCTGAGGGTATCTTCTTCATCCACGAGCATGTTGCCGGTCGAGGATCCCATGAATACCTTTATCCCTCCGAATCTGGCTCCCAGCCCATCGGAGATATATTTCCGGATCTGGCCGGAATTGGAATTCGTGGCTCCGAGGTGGAATCCGTAGTTGATCCTGGACTCTTTGGACGCCGTCGAAAGCTTGTCTTCGAGTGCCTCCAGGCTGGTGGTAGGGGGCTTTGTATTCGGCATGTCGATGAATGAAGTGACTCCTCCGAGGAGGGCAACTTCGGATTCGCTCGCAATGTCTCCCTTGCCGGTCATTCCAGGCTCGCGGAAGTGGACATGGGCGTCAATCCCGCCCGCCATCAACACCTTGCCGTGCAGATCTATCTCTTCAGCACCCGGGAATACGGGTTCTCCATCGTACCATATCCCGCTTATCCGTTCGCCGTCGATTCCCATGGAGCCCTTCCTGCAGGAAGTCCCCGTTACGATCAAGGCGTTCGTCAGCAGGATTCGTGGCATTATTGTGCCTTCTTATGGAACTTTCTGAATTTCAACTTGATGACACCCCAGAAAGCTTCTCCGAATATGCCGCTGCTCATCTTGGATGTGCCGAGCTTGCGGTTGACGAATATGATAGGGACTTCCACGATCTTGAAGCCCAACTTCCTGACGGTGTACTTCATCTCGATCTGGAATCCGTATCCTTTCATCCGGACGTCGTCCAAGTCGATGGCTTCTAGAGCTTCGCGGCTGTAGCATACGAATCCGGCCGTGCAGTCCTGGACCTTGATTCCCAGGATCATACGCACGTACTTCGAGGCGTAGTAGGACATCAGGATCCTGCCAAGCGGCCAGTTCACTACGCTTATCCCGTCACAATACCGTGAGCCGACCGCGGCTCCTCCGCATTCCTTGCAGGCGTCGAACAGCCTCGGCAGGTCGTCGGGATTATGGGAGAAATCAGCGTCCATCTCGCAGACGAAGTCGTAGCCATTCTCAAGAGACCATTTGAAACCGGTCAGGTAGGCCGTTCCAAGTCCCAGTTTGCCGGTCCTTTCGATCAGGAACAGTTTCTGAGGGAATTCTTCCTTCAGCCGTTTCACTATTCCGGCCGTCCCGTCCGGCGAACCGTCGTCTATGATGAGGATGTGGTATTCTCCTTCCAGGGAGAACACTTTCCTGATGATGGCTTCGATGTTCTCCTTCTCGTTGTAAGTTGGGATGATTACGACTTTCTTGTCCATATTCGTCACTTGGTTTTCATCATTTCCTTGACTGCAGCCTCGAGCTGCTTGTCTTCGCCCCTGAGCACAGATGCCGGGTCGTTGTCCACCCTGATGTCAGGCTCTATCTGCATATTCTCAAGGTACCTGCCTTCCTTCAAGCCGAAGGAACCGACCTGAGGGATTCCGAAGACCATTCCGTTGATCTGGGTTTCCCACCAGACGGCGGTCATTGTGCCTGGTACCGGCATTCCTATGAGCTTGCCTATCCCGAGGGTCTTGTAAGCATACGGGAAGCCGCAGGCATCGGAATAATTGTCCTCGCACATCAGCACGCAGGACGGTTTTGTCCATTTGTTGTAAGGTTCCGTGCCGATGTACTGTCCCCTTGGCATGAACTTGATGTAGGCTTGTCCGTCGAGGAAGGTGGCAAGGTCGTCATGCAGCCATCCACCTCCGTTGTGGCGCGTGTCCACGACCGCAGCATCTGCTGTGCGGTACTTGCCAAGTATCTTGGAATACACTTCCCTGAAGCTAGGGGAGTCCATCCCCTCGACGTGGGTGTAGCCGACCTTGCCTCCGGAGAGCCTGTCGGTCATATCCTCCCTCTGCTTGACCCATCTGCGGTACAGGAGGGTGCCTTCGCTGGCTGATGGCTTCACGAAAAGTTCCACATCCTTTCCGCCCTTCTTGACTACAATCGGTATCCTCTTGCCTGCCTTGTCCTGAAGCAGCTTGAACCAGCTTTCCCCGGCCTTGACCGCCTGGCCGTCGATGGATACGATCAGGTCTCCTGCCTTGATTCCGGAATCCGCGAGGCTGAGTACTCCGCCAGGGAGTATCTCGGCTATCCTCAGGCCGTCGCCTTCGTAATCGAGGTCATACAAGGCTCCGAGCCAGCCCATGCTGTGCTTGTTCCGGAATGAGAACCTGGCCCCTGTGTGTGAACCGTTGAGCTCGCCGAGCATCTCGGAGAGGAGGTCCTGGAAGTCGACGTTGTTGTTGAGGTAAGGTATGAACTGAGAGTAATTGCGCTTGTAGCCTTCCCAGTCGATCCCGTGGATTGCAGGGTCATAGAATTTCTCCTGGACCTGCTTCCAGACATGGTCGAAGATGTAATATCTTTCAGCCTGAGGCTTGAACTCATATTCCCCGGAGAAAGTGATCGGGGTTATGGCGTTGCTTGCGACTGCGATCTTGGAGATAGCCCCTCCGGAGAAGACGTACAGGAATTTGTCGTCAGGAGATGGGGTGATCGAACCCATGACTCCCTTCTTGAGCACCTTGATGTCGCCTTTCTTGACGTCGAGCATGCACAGGTCCCTGCCCTTTTCGAGCTGGATTATGTAATACAGCTTGGTGCCGTCCTGCGTGAGGTAGAAATCTCCGAGCCTTCCGGAAGTGCGTGTAAGCCTTGAGATACGGTATTCCCTGTCCTTGAGTTCCAGTTTGAGTTTCTCCGGCTTCGCGGCCTGTTTCACTGAATCCTTCTTCTCTTTCTTCTCCTCTTTCTCTATCTGCTTCTCGGTCTTTTCCTTCCCGCCTTCCTCGAGTGCCTTGGCGATTTCTTCTCCTTCCTTGTCCAGGAAGAACTTGGTCATCGCAGGACCGTCGAAGAACATGATGTAGATATCATTCTCGGAACCCCAGCTTCCGTGGCTCCTGTAGCCGTTCTTGTCGGACTTCCATGTCATTGCCTTCCCTTTCAGTGACCATTTGAAACCGTTGTCGGAATAGCCGCTCATGGTGAGGTTCGTTATTTCCCCGCTGTCGATGTCGACCAGGGCGATGTCGGTGTTGTTCCATCCACCGTCGGCTTCATACATCGTAAGGAGATATCTGCTGTCCGGACTCCAGGCAAAACTCTGGTCTCCGTCGGAATAGGAATAATTGATACCTTTGAGCAGGGACTTTTCCTTCCCGTCTTTCGTGGATTTGATCACAACTTCGGTGCGGTCGCGCAGGAAAGCGATCCATTTCCCGTCAGGCGATACTACAGGCTGGAAGCAGGTTTCCTTTTCCGAGGTCACGAGCTCTTCGCTGAACTTCGTGGCATAGGTGAAATACTTGTCATCCTTGTCGGCGAGGGAGGCCTTCCATATTCCCCAATGGCCGTTCCTTTCTGAAGAATAATAAAGCGAGCGGCCATCCTTCGAGAAGCTGACGTTGCGCTCCTGCTCAGGAGTGTTGGTGATCCGTCTCGTGGTCTTGTATTCAGTCGAAGTCACGAATACGTCGCCCCTGATCACCATGGCGATTTCCTTCCCGTTAGGGGAGATTGCCATAGAGGATGCTCCTGATGTGAAGGTCAGGTATTCTATCTCGTTTTCGGTGTCGTCCTTGAGAAGGGTGATTGCGAGCTTGACCGGCTTGGTGCCTTCCTTCATGGTATAAAGGTCTCCGTTCCAGGAGAAGCAGAGGGTTCCGTCACGTGACACCGAGAGGTGCCTTACCGGATTGTCCTTGAAGCTGGTGAGCTGTGTAGCCTGTCCCGGCGCCGAAGTGCTGGCCTTGAAGACGTTCAGCGTTCCGTCCTTTTCGGAGAGGAAGTAATAAGTCTTTCCGTCGGCGGCGAAGACAGGGTTGCGGTCCTCCCCCTGGAAAGAACTCAGCTTCGTAAAAGTGCCGTTTCCGGTGATACGGAACCTGCTGCCCTGCGGCTTGTCAGGCTTGTAGAGCCAGATATCCCTGGTCACTGAAGATGTATGGTGCTTCCTGAGAGGATCCTCGTAGCCTTTGTAGTCTTCATATATCACTTCTCCGCTGGCATTGACGCTCATCAGAGGTATGTTCAGCGATGTGACCAGCACCGGCCTTCCGGCGGAACTGTCCACCTGCCATACCTGAGTGCCTTCCGGGAATCCACCGTAACGGACGTCCTGCTGGATCGGTGCGTTGAAAAGGACCCTGTTTCCGTCCAATACGCATACCGGGGTCTCATTTCCAGGGAAATCAGTCAGCCTTTTCGGGGAGCCGCCTTCTGCCGAGGTGATGAATATGTCTTTGGTTCCCAGTCTGTTGGATGAGAAAACTATTTGTTTTCCGTCCGGAGTCCAGATCGGGTCCGAGTCGTATGCCTGGTTGGTGGTTATCTGCCTTGCCCTGCCGCCCTGGGCGCTGACCGTGAAAATGTCGCCCTTGTAGCAGAAAGCTACGGTGCTGCCATCCGGGGATATGGCGTTCTTCCTGAGCCATCTCGGGGTTTCCTGGCCGGAAAGGGTGACTGAAGCGAGCAGGATGACTGTCGCAAGTATGAAAGTCTTTCTCAAAAACGTATGCATGATAATTCGTATATAGAATACAAATATATTAATAAATAGGTGAATTTTCCTTATTTTTGTTAGTTCATAGAATAATTGATCCCACGTTTGTATGAAAAGGATAGATTGTTTCGTGCCTTTTGTCAATGACGGGCAGGTTGCTGTCACTGCGGCGAACCTGAGAGCCGAAAGCGAGGTCTCCGGGATATACTTCCTGGATGCTGCGGTATTCCGGAGCACCGCCTCTGTCAGGAAGATGGCAGAAATGGCCACCACTCCCTTCGCGATGATATATACGAAGACTACCGACCTCAGTTTCGGCAGGTTCGCCCTCGAGCGCTTCCTTGCCGTAGCGGAGGACACCGGAGCCGCCATGGTATATTCCGACCATTTCAAGGAGATCGACGGGGTGAGGTCCTTCGCTCCGGTGATCGACTGCCAGCAAGGTTCGCTCCGGGACGATTTCGATTTCGGCTCGGTGATGATATACCGTACTTCCTGCCTCAAGGAGGCTGTTTCCAGGATGGATGCCGGATATGACTTCGCCGGCTTGTACGACCTTCGGCTGAAGGTTTCCCAGAAGGGGAGCCTCGTACATATCAACGAATATCTCTATTACGAGATCGAGACTGACACCAGGTTGTCGGGGGAGAAGCTGTTCGATTATGTGGACCCGAGGAACCGTGCGGTCCAGATAGAGATGGAAAATGCTTGCACCGGTCACCTCAAGGACGTAGGCGGTTACCTGGAACCCGGATTCAAGCCGGTGTGTTTCGACGAGGGATCCTTCGAATATGAAGCTTCGGTCGTGATTCCTTGCAAGAACAGGGTCCGTACGATAGGGGATGCCCTGGCTTCCGCCCTTTCCCAGAAGACTGCATTCAAGTACAATGTGATAGTGGTGGATGACAATTCCGATGACGGTACGGTGGATGTCATCAAGGGATTCCTGGATGATCCGAAACTGATCTATATCGCACAGGACAAGTCGTACCACGCCATCGGTGGCAACTGGAATGCTGCCATACATCATCCGAAGTGCGGCAGGTTCGCCCTCCAGCTCGACTCCGACGATGTGTATTCCGACGAGAATACGGTCCAGAAGTTCGTGGATGCTTTCCATGAACAGAACTGTGCCATGGTCGTGGGGACGTACAGGATGACGGATTTCAACATGCAAACCCTGCCTCCGGGCATAATCGACCATCGTGAATGGACTCCGGAGAACGGCCGCAACAACGCGCTCCGCATCAACGGTCTCGGTGCTCCGCGCGGTTTCTATGTGCCACTGCTCCGAACGTTCAATTTTCCGACGACCAAGTACGGGGAGGACTATGCGGTCGGCCTGAGGATTTCGCGTGAATACCAGATCGGCCGTATCTATGATGTGATGTACAATTGCCGCAGGTGGGATGACAACTCCGATGCCGCCCTGGACATCGTGAAAGTCAATGCCAATAACCTGTACAAGGATAGGATCCGTACCTGGGAATTGCAGGCCAGGATCAGGATGAATGATAAAAAACAGAAAAAAGTATAAAAAAAAATCTCAAAAAGATTTGCGGATTAAAAAAATGTTCTTACCTTTGCAATCCCGTTCGCAAGTCGAATGGGATTTTTTAGCGCCTTGTGCGCAACAAGCAAGTTCATTGAAAAGACTGAAGGAAGTACAAGCAAAAAGTACCGAGAACAAGAACGAGAGCGTTGATTTCTTTAGGTAAGATAGGAAGCTGTCGGGATCTGACTGGAATTTTATATGTGTATATACA
>Ga0208297_1000842_pt1 | contig 43692 bp, 41 predicted proteins | sample LMS_cellobiose_e_FD_187367 | JGI IMG/M metagenome (GOLD analysis project Ga0208297, IMG submission 187367) | Rumen-fistulated moose microbial communities from Alaska, USA - LMS_cellobiose_enrichment (SPAdes) (version 2) | ecosystem: Host-associated > Mammals > Digestive system > Stomach > Rumen... | reverse complement strand
GCCGTCAGAACAACATAGAAGCAAAGGGATCACCGCGCCGGGGTCCATCTGTCTTAGGACAGCCCAAACCTCCCCGGCGCGGCATCCCGATCTCGGATGACTTCGGGCCAGATTGGCCCGAAGTGCCGGGGAAAGACCAAAAGGCAGCGCGTTGCGGACACACGCTGCCCTTTGCTGTTTCTCCGAGAAATGAGAAAGGAGCGTCAGATATGGAAAACAAGAAGGTCGTTCAGCTTCCCGTCGAGTATCAGGTCGGGAATACAAAATACGCTGTAAAGCCCATCTATGGAGAAGCGCCGAACAAGGAGACTGTTGAGGACAAGATACGGCGGCTGATCCTTTCAGAGAGCAGGAACAAGCCGGATAAGCCATAATCCGCAAACCCGCGACATCCTTAACACGGGCCGCCAGACATGCTACAATATACTTGTAAAAGCATTTGTTTGGCGGCGTGAAAGGAGGAAGAATGAATAGCCAGTCAAACATCATTACTGCTCTTTACTGCCGCCTGTCCCGTGACGATGATGTTCAGGGAGACAGCAACTCCATAGCCAACCAAGATTCGATTTGTCAAGATGGTTTTCTGCAAAACAAGACAAGGTCTTAAGAACGTGGTTGCGTGAAAAAGGGGTCGGCAAATCGCCGACCCCTTTCATGAATTTACAAAACACGGATATGTATCTTAGCTCAATATATTTTAATCAAATCTTGGCAGGCTCTGGCTGCCGCCTCCGGCAAGCAGTGTTACATAGATTCCTGCGATGCGGCCCTGATCGTCAAATTCCCAATAGATCTCATATTCTTCGCCAAGATAGCGATAGAACATGTCATAGCGTTCATCCGGATTTTCCGCATCCCTCCAGCGGTCAATGCTCAGGCCGTTATTCAGCCCATAGAAGAGATAGCCTTCCGAACTGATCGTAATGTCGGCAGCTTCCCTCAGATCTCCGTATTCAATGCGGAAATTATCCATCGACTCCGGCTCATACGTCATGTCGATCTTTGCCAGGAACTTTTCACCGTTTGAGGAGACTACAAAATAGAGGTCTGTTCCGTAGATCACGGGTGAGTAGCTTGGAATGGGGCAGAGCGTGATATCCTCACCGCTGAGTGCATGACGAAGGTGCAAGGATTCGTCGTCGGCGTCATCCTGATAGATCAGCCACTGGTCGTTCACGAAATACGGATAATAGACCTCCTTGTCCATTACAGGAACAGAATTGTTGCCGTCCAGCTCTGCCTGCCGGAAGGTGTAGCTTGAATCGCAGTAATAGAGCTTATCGCCCCGGATTTGCAGATACGCAGCCGCGTCCTCAATGATGAGCTGCGGCGTTCCGCCGTTCTTTGACACCTTGTAAAGCCCGGAATCATTTCCGCTGTGGATGTAATACACATCGTCCCCATGCACCGTCACATAGGTCGGAACTATGCCTTTTTCCAAAACAACGTGACGGTCAACATCTGCAAAGCTTCCGTTCTGAACAAGATCGATGCGGACAAATTCCACCGTGCCGTCTGAGGAATATGCCTCTCCAAAGGCGCTGTTCCCATCCACACCGTAAAAACCTCCGCTCATGAAGGTGCTCATAGCCGCCGTTTCGGCAGGCGTGAAGTCGATCGCAAGGCTTTCATACGGGTCGGCATTCATTAGCGCAAATTCCTCGGCGCGCGCTCCCGCAACCTCTCCCTGCATGCGAATGGTCTTGAGCGCATCGATGATCTCAGGGGCTTGTGTGGACGCCATATCTCCGGATTCGCTTGAGACCAGAAGATGACAGCCTGATTTGCCCTGATAATAATCGCCTAATCCGATGCAGTAATGAGTCTCCGCGCCGTAAAAACCCGCCGGGTCTTCATGTTTCCACGCGAATAAGACGCCGTCCAGTTCCTGCTCCTTCAGGTCGTCGCCGTAGTTTTCCAGAGCACTTGAATACTCGTTTTCTGTTTCATAGAAATTGGCGTCCGGCACCCATATCCTGACGCCGGTACTGTCAGATGAATAGCAGCTCCATGCGTCATCGTAGCGGAAGCCCTGCGGAAGATCCATGACGAAACCCGAGCCTTGACCCATAGGGATTTCAGTCAAAGCTTCTGTATTCTTTTCTTCTCCGGATGACTGATTATCGCCTGTGGACGTATCTTGTTCATTGATTGGCTCGCTCGTCTGGGAATCGGCAGCGGCATCATTGCTTCCTGGCTGCTTGTCTCCTCCGCCGCAGGCGGTCAAAAGCGACAAAAGCATGGCAACACACAGAAGCATTGCAAGTGGTTTCTTCATGTTCATTTTCCTCCTCGTTTCTTCACTGTTGCTTTAAGGCACATATTTTCAATAAAACCAGATCAGATCGTCATCGTACTGCATAAGCAGCCAAAGATCACTATCTGTGTTTTTGTATGGCGAAATGTAAAGATTGTGCTCTGCGTTTTCCAGACAGACGGAATTACGGTCAATATAATACCAGCTAAAGTCCTCAGCCTCGTCCTTGTAGGTGAGGCTTGCCTTACCTTCAAGCTCTATATTCAGAACGGCATAATCGTCGGCTGTGCTCCCGGAAAAATAATGCGTATCGCCCGACTGTGGATCGACAACTGCGTATCCGTTCCACCAAGTATTCTCGATGGCAAATTCCTTAAAGCTGATCTCTTCCATGGCTTCGGGATCAAAGACAGGAACATATTCATCATAATCGCCGTAAAAGTTTTCATAGTCGGGCTCCATGAAATCGCAGTCCTCGAAGCTTGCGGATTCATCGAAATACCAATAGTTGCTTTCCTCCTGACCGAAGCTGCAGGCGATGAATGAGAGCTGAGAAACCTCATTGATCTCAAAGACTCCGCCGCCTCCGTTTCCAGAGAGTGTGCATGCCGTGAATTCAAAATCTCCTTCGCCGTTAAATATATCAAACAGACCATATTCGCAATCCCTGATCGTGGAGTTCGTCACATACATATTTCCGCAGAAATCATTGCAGCCGATACCGTATACCCCGCAGCCGTAGAGATCGAGAGAATGCAGATAAATGCTTTTGGTATTGTCAAAATACAAAACATCGCCGCTGCAATCTCCGGTGTCGGTATGTCCCATGGTAAGACAGCCGAGCTCGATCCCTGTACATCCGCTGAAATTCAGGACCGCTGCATAGCGGGGCTCAATCACGATCTCCGTTTCTGCGGGATCGTCGGAGCCTCCTTCTATGGTCAATTCCCTCACATTTCTAATGAAGAGCTCCAGACCGTCAAAGGTGTCCTGGATCTGGACATATTCGTGCTCCTCGTTCCAGGCATCCCAATCTCTGACATTTGGAAACTCTGAGAGAAAATCTGTCAAGTTGTAGCGTCCGGGCTCGATCATGATCTTTGCCTGCGGCCGGATCGCCTCCACAAGCTCCTCTACCGTAGAAACGTGGGTATACCCATCTGTAGGCGCAGGCGGCGTTTCTGGGGCAGAAGGAGCCGGAGCAGGAGAGGAGGGCTGCACGTCTCCGCCCTTTACGCCGCAGCCCGCGAGAGCCAGAATAAGCAGCAGGACAAGAGCCGCCGCAAGAACTCCCCGCAAGTTTCGTTTCATGTTCATTGGTATCTCCCTTCTTGTTATGCCCACGGATCCTCCGCTTTTGGTAAGCGGATATCTCCGAGGCACTGGAGCTCATTCAAAAACCATTGACCCGTGGAGGGCTTTTTCCTCATCTTTATCGGGCGCGGCGAGTCTGCGCCGCCGCTGGTCACATACAGAGTTGCCCAATTTTCCGCATCGAATGAATAGGGGTTAGCGCTGACCGTGATTTGATAGGGGTGTTGCGGCAGATATCCGTTATCCGGCGTCGCTCCCGCAAAGAAGGAAAAGCTCTTGTAAGCCTTCCCGCTCAATCTGTCCCTCAAAAACTGCTTTTCCAAATTTGACAGAGAATCCGGTCCTTTCAAGAAATCCAGCATTTCATGGACCGCGCTCTCATCCTGTTCAAAGTGGCAAAGCGCGGCAACAGCCAAAGCCGCAGTTTTATAGGGCGAATCCAACTTTGCCTCAGGCAGCGCCTTAAGCTCAGACAGGTCTGCCGGCAATGCCGCAAATGTAAAAGTTTCCGATCGATTCTGCTGCTGCTTTTTCAGCGAATCAAACAGTCCCATTTTGCTTTCTCCTTTCTCAGTCTCCGCTGACTGTGATCGTTATGTTCAAGTATCGGCTCAATAGAACCAGAGGACCTCGTCATCAAGATACAGCGCCAGCCAGATATGGTCCGCTTCGCTGATGCGCGGTAGTGCTCCACCCTGGTCGACGTAGAGGCCGAAGGATGCTTTTTCGCCATCGTCAAAGGAGACCTGGCAGGAATATGCGCTGTCCATCGCATAGTTGAAGGGACGTCCTTTTTCGTTATCCGTCCAGAAACAGCCCTTGCCGCTATCCTCAAAGGTGAGGAATCTCACATCGTTGCTCGTCTCAAAGCTAATATCACCGGAATTTTTGTTAACGATCTCATACAGGATATAGTACTCATCTGAGGTCAAAACCTTCGTATCGAACGATGCAACCTTCAGGCGCGTCGTGTCAAGTGCGATCCGATCAAAAACTTTTTCCGGGTCCTCGGAATCATCGGAATGCTCCATAATATCCGACCAGCTGTAACCCTCGAGCCGGCAATTCTCGTCGAACACATAGCTTTCGCTGCTTTTTAGTTCCTCTTTGAGCCGTTGACTTTCCCAAGCACCGAAGCTGCAGTCCTCAAAACGCGCAATGCTTTTATTTTCGGAGCTAAAGTAAGATGGTAGGAAGCTGTCTCCCTCGTTTCCGCTAAAGTCGCAGCCTCTGAATAAAACGGAAGAATTACTGAGGCTCAGCATATCGAATCCACTGTTGTTTTTTATGCTGCAGCCTTCCAGAACGGCATCGCTGCAGGAGCTCAGATCGATGATGCCGTAGCTGCAATCGCGAATGATGCAGTCTTTGAGCGTAAGGCCGACTGTATTATCTGCAGCTACACCGTAGGTGCCGCAGCCGTAAAGATCCAAGCCATCCAGCCTGATGCTTCCGCAGTTATCGAACTCAAGTACCGCGCCTTGGCAATTTCCCGGTTCTATCGTGTGTCCGAATGTAATGTTCTCGATCTCGATCCCGGAGCAGCCGCTAAAGCAGAGCACGTCAGAATAGCGGGGCTCCGCTACGATTTCAACATTGCCGTCCTCTGCGCCGCAGATCTTCAGGCCCGAGATGTCATGGACGTCCGCCTGCCAGCCATCCGTAAAGCTGCGTGAAATATAGTCCGAGATAGTATCGGAAGCTTCGTGGAGATATTCCGTAAGATTATATACGCCGGGCGCAAGCTCAATGACCGCGCCGGGAGCGATGGCTTCGAGGAATTCTCCCGCCGTGCTAACATGGATCGTTTCATCTGCAGGCATCGGTTCTTCTGACGAGACGGGAGCCACAGGCGGAGCCGGATAAGGAGAAGCGGCCTCATCTGACTGGATCTTGGGAGGTTCATTATTCGGGGGAACTGCGCCGCATCCGGCAAGCGTTCCAAGCAGTATTAGCACGAGAGCCAATGCCCCGATACGCAAGTGATTATTCATAATTTTCAACCTCTTTTGCACGCTTTTCACGTTTTCTGCGCCGCTGCTCACGATTCTCCGATTCGGAGGCCAACACCTCCACAGCCGCGTCTGTCAAGCCTTCGTCCCAAGTCTTTCCGACCGGTTTACTGTCTGCCATCCAAGGACAGTAATCGGCGTAATCGTCATCGAGAACCACGGTATAGGGAGGGCCACAGCGGTCATTTACATGGGAATAAAGCCGCCGACCCGTTTGTATCAATTCCTCCGCTTGGCTGTCGTTCATGTTTTTCGTCAGTTGGTGATAGACTGCGGCGGAGATTTCATAGAGATCCCATGACCCCTGAAATATGACCTCCGCGCCATAGACGCCTTTTTCTTCGTTATAAGCGGCCTTCCAAGATATTCCTTTTTTGAATTGCATCCTCTTTCCCTTCGCTTTGATTGAAATACGCTTACGCAAAACCAAAAAACTCCTTCAAGCCGGACTTCTCTTTCAAATCTTCTACCGTGAAGCCATAATGCAATGCCGCGGACAGCGTAATAACCCGGCTCAAAAAAACGTCGTAGGGCAGAGCGAACCATTCCTTTGGGATTTCAGTGCAGATCGTCCCTCCGTCGTTATGACTCCCTCCCCAGCACCATGCTTCATCCAGTTCGGCTTCATATTTTCCGCTGCCCAGCTTGTTGAAGCAATACCACGAAGCCCATTCCTTCATGCCCTCAGGCGTTTTTTCACCTTCATAGTGCGGTGCAGAATGATCCTTTTCGGAATACCCTTCTTCTCCTTTTCCGGCGCTTCGGCGATAGATCATGAACTTTTCCACATGGTGAGATTTCCGCCTCATTTTCATTCCTCCGGCTTGCAGCCGTGTTGCTTTTCGGAATCCCGCAGAGGGCATGGCGCCCCCTGCGGGATCGGCACGATTATTTCGAGAAAACGGTAAGATCGACCTGAGAAACACCGGCGCTGTCGGAATCCTCGGTAAAGTACATGAAGAGTGTGCCCTCATATGCGATGTCGGGCACCTCAATGTGCCACTCAACGTAGTCGCCGTTATCATAGGAAGGCTTGCCAAGCAAGGACTTGACCTCGCTTCTCGGCATACCGAAGACAATGCCGAGGATGGACACGCCCTGATCCTGCGGCTCATCCGCATAGGTCGTCATCATAATTTCCTCTGCCTCCGCATCCATGATGCTAATCGCGGAATCGCCTCCGTTGTAGTAGGCGGGAATGATTAGATAGTTCTCATTCTCATCAAGATACAGGTTAGCGGAGAAGAAGTCTCCGGCATTCAGCTGGATTCCGTCTCTGTCTGCGTCAGCGGGAACTCCGGCAGCTTCCAGGTCTTTCAGACCGTAAGGCATCGGAACAGAAGTCCCATTGACTACGATGGCGATATCTGCCTTGCTGACAGTCAGCGTTCCGTCCTTAGCGGGCGCAATCTCGCCGGAAGAGCTTTGCTGAACAGGTTCAGAAGGAGCCGGAGTATTGTTTTCGGCAGGAGCCGCAGTGCTGCTATTTCCATCAGAGTTCGATGAAGAGCTCTGCTGCGGAGCGTTGCTGCCGTCGGCCTTTCCGCCGCACGCCGCAAGACTCAACGCCATAATCAGAATGAGAATCAGTGCTATATATTTTTTCATCTTCAAACCATCTTTTCTCTTATTTAATTGTTTTTTACTTGAGATACCTCCACACGATGCAAAGATTGTGAAGCATCTTACTGACGAGTCATGACCCAATTGCCATCGAAGATCAGGTCACTGCCATCAATCTCAACATTGAACGTCTTATGATCTCCGTCGTCATACCAGATGCTCACCTGATCTCCGTTCAGGATGCTGTATGTAAGCTCCCAAGTGTCACTGCCTTCCTTATAAGTTCCAGTTCCATCCTCGTTGAAGGTGTAGCCGTCGCCGTCCGAATCGAGCCACGTTCCGGCAAGCATCGCAGGGCTGAGGCCAGCTTCGGCTGCAGCTGCGGGCTCCTCCGACGCTTCATATTTCGTCGTAGTTCCATAGCTGTCCGTGAGATTCAGGAAAACTCCTAAAGGCTCGGCGGTGAACTGATCTTCGAGACCGTCGTCGTATCTCAGCTTTATCTGATTACCCTCCACTTTGTAGGTGAACGGCTTGCTTTCGCCGGTTACGGTGGCGGAACGGGCACCGCTGCCGTCAGCCTTGAAGGTGAAACAGGTTCCCCAGGTGCTTTCGGAATCTAGCCAGGAACCAATAATTGCGCTTGAATCAATTGCCGCCACAGGCTCTGAACCGCCCTCGGCAAACGGATCTCCCTTTACCCCGGAATCTACGCCGAAAATCTGCCCTGCAACATAAGCGAGCTGATCCTTCGTAAACTCGTCATAAAAGAAGTCCAAACCTACGAGACCCTTCCCTTTGTCCGGTGCAGTCTTGTTGTCATACTCCACTCCGACGAAATTTTGTATATAATCCAAACCGGAGGAAGTCTGATATGTGGAGACGATCAGCTGAACCGGTTTGCCCAGCCATTTAAAGCCCAGATCGGTCACTTCCTGGCTGTAGTCTTTTAGATCTGTACCCTCAACCTTGCCGGTGAAATAATACTGTGCCAGATGCTCAACAGAATTCGCCGTGTTGCTCTGAAAGTCTCGCGCCTGGCAGTACCAGCTCTCGTCCTCCGCCTGGAAGGTCAGGGACATACCTTGAAACACATTATCTTTGGGAACGTAGTTGACATCGTAGATTCCTTCTCCCTCTGACACGGCGTTCTCCGGGGTATAAAGCGTTGCTTCTTGGTTTTCCCAGCCATAGAGGAACCGGTAAGAGCCGTCGCCATTGGCATAGCTGCCTTCTGCGACCTTGTTGGTCTCGCCGCCGGTCTGCGCAGAGCTGTCCGTCTTTGTATTTTCGCTCGTCTGCTGCGGCGTGTTGCTTGGGGTTTCTGTCTTTCCTCCGCAGGCAGCAAGGCTAAACACCATAGCCGCTGCAAGGATCAAAGCAAATAGCTTTTTCATCGTTGTTTTCCTCCTGATTACTTCTTAAACAGCTTGCCGAAGAGTCCCTGCTTGACCTTGCCCTCCTCGATGGCATTGGCGGTTTCAAAGCCTTCCTTGACGGCAGCCTCTACGCTTTCACCTTTTACGGCTGCCTTGAGCGCAGCAGCGGCGGTATCGCCCAGATTTCGCACCTGCATCCGTTCCTTGCGCTGAATATCGTCCCAATACTGCTCGATGCAGATGCGGCGATCCTTGTTGATCTGGTCTGCAAGCGCGTAAAATGCCTTGCATTCGTCCTCATTTCTGACGCTGCTGCTGATCCTGATCTCACGGATGCACTCGTCCTGATAAGGAATGATCAGTTCGCAGCTTGTGATCTTTCCGTCCGGGTCCTTGGACTCGTTTACAGTCACATATTTCGCACCGGCGTCCATGATCTCCATTCTGCGGGCATCCGCAAAGAAGGTGTTTCCATCATCGAAGCGATACGGAAGAATGTGATCAAAGAAGAGTACGGGATTGTACGCATAGTGGCTTTGGTCGCTGCAATAGAGTTGAAAAACACCCAGCGTATGAACGCAGGTATAAACTACGTGCTTGCTTCCGAGATCATAATCGTGTCTGTCCTGAACGACAAATCTTATTTTCTTCTCTGCATTTTCAGCCTCCAAACGTGCGATCTCCTGATCCAGCCACGCAGCATCCTGCGGCATCGCCTCCATCATCCGCTGGGCGGCATCTCTGGATGTATAGTCCATTCTTGCATACGGATTGGTTTTATTTCTGCAATCGCTGCAGATGAATTCTTTGGTTTTCAGCTTGCTGCGGTGCATCATGCCGACTTCTTTACCGCAGAAGGTGCAGGCTTCTTTACTGAACAGTCCCATTTTCAAATACTCCTTTCCTGTCATAAAAAATGAGAGTCCGTTTGCGGGAGAGTTTATCCTCATCCTCAATAATCACTTTAAGGATTCTCAAATGTTTTACCCCCGCCGATTGGGTAGTCCCAAGTTTTTTTCAAAAAAAAGACCGCCTGCGTTGTTTCGCAGGCGGTCAGAGGAATACTTTACCTATTTGATAGCAATGCCGAGGCTCCGCGCCACGGCAGCAAGTTCTGTTCGGGTGTGCATCCCGGTCTTTTCCAGCATATTCTGCACATGATACTTTACAGTACTGGCTCCGATGCCGAGCCGTTCCCCAATCTCGGCATTGCTGTCGCCGGAAATCAGTTCCCGAAGGATCTCCAGCTCCCGCTCAGTAAAGTCGTGGTTGTTTGTATAGCCGATTTGCACAGTGGGCGTCTGGTCGGGATAGATGCTCTCGCCCGCCATTGTACGCTCCATGACGGCGAGGATCGGTTCTTTCTGCGCCTCCTTGTACCAGAAGCTGTCGACACCGATCTCTTTTGCCCGCCTAAGCCAGGAGGCCTCCGGCATGCTTGTTACAATGACGATTTTAATCCCGGGGTATTTCTTTTTGATCTCCTCCGCGGCATCAAGGCCGCTGCTTCCCAGTTCCGTCATCACATCCATCAGGATCAGATCAACCCGCCCGTGACTGCAGAAATCAACAGCGAGCGACGCATTGGTAATCGAGGCAAAGTGATGAAATCTCGGATCGCTTTTTACATAAATCTCAAAAAGCTGCTTTGGCATCTCCTGATCCTCAACGATCAGCACGTTATATGGCATTGGTCATTTCCTCCTTCGGAATGCTAACTGAAAGGGCGAAACCGTCTGTAACATCTATCCGCATCTGTCCGCCGGCTTTTTCTATGCGCTCCCGCAGGTTTTTTAGTCCGCCGTTCTCTGTGATCGGAAGCAGGGGCTTTTTGCCGTCGTTAGTAAACGACGCAGAGAGCGCGGTATCGCTTTCGTCGATGTGAATCGAAAGCAGTTCTGCACCGGCGTGCTTTGCCGCATTTGTCATAGCTTCCCGGGCCGCAGACAGGAACAGCGTGAGCGCCTGTGTGGACTCCGTCTCGGGAACCCCGTCCCATGAAAGGCGGATACCGATGGCGGAAGCGAGGGTATCCAGATCGGAAACCACATTTCTGCTTTTCCTCACACCGGCTTCCTTGCAGAGCAAAAGTGCCTGTGCGCGCCACATTTGCAGGATCTCTCTCCGTTCCTGCTCGTCGGACTGGTTATCGGTCGTTTTTTTCGTCGCAAGAATCATCCGATTCATCTCATCGTGGATACTGGTCTTTGCCTGCAGGATCTCTTGCCTGCGAACAGTATCCGCGATCGTTTCACCGTATGTCTTCATGTTCGCGGCAAGCTGCCTTGCTTTTTCGTTATCGCGGCGGAGCTCTTCATTTTTCTCATACAACTCCGTAATATCGTCCGCTATCAATTCATATAGAGGCGCGCCCTGATCACTCAAAACACGGTGTCGGAAGGAAACCGCCGTACCGTCAGACAGCGCATGGACTTTTTTGCCCTTCACAAACTCATAAAAAGCCGCGCCGTTTTGCAGTGACCGACCCGTGAGTGAAAAGCAAATGTCATTCATTCGATGGTTGACGAGAACACACCGTCCTTCCTCCAGATAATAGCAGACCCCTGCGGGCAGAAGATCCACACTTTCTTTGATGGAGGCAGATGTGATATGCGTCGTTTTCCATCTGTGTACGTTTGCATATAGACCAATGCAGACGACGGAAGCAAGAGCAAGAAAGATCAGAAACAGGAAGGCGGGCTGATGCAGAAGATCCAGCGCAAATGGATCGACCTGTCCCTTGAGCCGAAGCTCCGTGCCTTCTCTGCAAACATGGAGGAGGAAGTAGCCGAGCGCAAAACACAACGCGGACAAAGCGCAATACCTGTAACGTTTCTGCTTGAACAACGATATGGCGTCCGCGATCCCTCCGAAGCAGATCAAAAGCGCCCACAGGCAGGCGGCGTTTTGTATCGGTACGGGAAGCATAAGGAAGGGAGTCATAGAGCCTCACCTGCCTTTTTCAGCGGGATGCGCACAAAGGAGCACCCGTCCTCCTCTGTTATGGAGGCGGAGCTTCCGTCAGAGAGTGTGAGCGCTGTGCCTTCAAAGGTGCATTTCAGCGCATCCCTCCGCAGGGAGACCTGAACGCCGCGCAGTGCCGGTAGCGCCTGCTCCAGAAGCTGTTCAAAAAGCGCATATCCTTTCAGCAGACTTTGCGCGTCGATCATCGCGCTTTCAGATAGGGAGCTTTCCGCCGGAATGCCCATATCGCTGACATATCGAAGAGATTCCTGCACGGCAAGATACAACTCGGCGGAATCAATAGAGACGCTGTCCGCCGCCAAAAGAGACAGATTGGCGAAGCGCTTGATATAGACGGCAAGCAAGCAGACTGTCCTCATCTGCACGGCGTAGCTTTCAGGGATCTGCTCGGCGCATGAACACAGCTCTGAAATCCGGCGGGATTGATTGGACACTTTTTCCGCGATCTCATCGTAAGTCTTTGTCTTTGCCTCGATTTGAGCCCGTTCTTCCTTCAGCTCGTTTTCCAGACGCAGAAGCTCCGTTTCCTCGCTCAACCGCTCGCCGGTCTCCCAGAGCTCCTCGTTGATCCGGTTCAGCTCGGTGATATCGTCCTGCCAATAGACGAAGCCGCCATGTACCCGTTTTCGGTGAATGCGGGTATTGGTATCCCTGAAGATATCCGTTCCGGCTCTGAGCTCCTGCAGCGAAAGAGAGGAGGCTGTCGGACTTCTGTAGATGATGCGGTAGTCCTGATCTGCGATCTGAGCCGATAATCCGGAGAGTTCAAACAATCTCCCGTATCTGACGTTTGAGGGGATGAGGCCGATGTACATGAGACTGAGCCATATGCCGGCCATGGTAAAACAGACTGCCTCTGGAAATTCCCCCAAATGTGTTTCGTTTACTTTTGGCCATAATCCTGCAGCATATAATGTCAGATAAACGATCCCGAAAAGTGCAGGCAGCATGGGGATCCATACAAGCTTGCGGCTGGCCAAAACGCGGCATCGGGAAAACAGGATATAGACGACACCTATGAACAAAAGCGCGATCCACCCGTAAATCAGGTAGAAAGCAAAGGTGCGGGAGTAATCGGCATCCCAATCCGCGAAGCCGGGGCGAAAGTGAAAAACAAGCTGATGCATATCGTTGGTGAGCACCATAAGAGCTAAAAGCAGCGTGACTGTAATTGCAATCCGTACCTTCCAGCGCGGCTTTTGCTGTCTCCCCTCGCCGACGGACAGCGCGGCAAACAGAGACAGAAGAGGGATAAACAGCGCCGGGAGATAATATAAATACCAGATATGCCGGGCAATAATGCCGGTTTCTTCAAAGGCGATATACTTTGCCCCGCGCAGAATGATCCAGGCTACGATGAGTCCCGCGATGCTCATCAGATATTTTCGTGTACCGGGATCGATGATGTGATCGTCAAAATACATCATCAGCGCCAGTGAGAACGCCAAAAGGACAAGTGTTGCGCTGAGTCGGAGAAGAAAGACATCAGGCATGAAAATCGAAACGCAGGCAACAAACAGGTACGCAACGGCAAGCTGCAGCAGCATCAGCAGTGATCTCTTCTTCGTCATCATAGCAAATCATCCACATCCCGCATATCGGCCTGCTGATTGATTTCAGGAATAGCCGCTTCTTTCCGATTTCTCGGATTGTCAGGTTTCTCAGCATTCTCCGGTATTACCCACGATCTGCCGAATCGTTCCAGCCCCGGTATCCGTCCCGCCTGACAGAGCTTATGTACCCGGCTCTCGGAGACACCCCATTTGTAGGACGCCTCCCGAGCCGACATATATCCTTTCATACGGACCCTCCGTAATCATAATTATAATCTAACATGTTACATTATATCCGAATATCAGGATATTTTCAAGAGAGCGGCGTATCACCGCTCCCAGCCACGATCCTTTTTCCTGTGCTGCGGAACCAGCTCCCGGTTTTCCCTTTGCCGATCCTGCTCCTTCCGCCGCACACGTTCCCGGATGGTATGAGGATCTTCCTCGTTCAGCATTTTGGAAACATCCTTCTCTGCGCCGATCATCGCCCAGAAGTCGTATTTGTCCCCGTAGGTCTCCCTGACCTTGCTCTGGACAGCGGCTTCCTTCTCCGGGCGGATGGCGAGCTGCGCCATGACAAGCTCGTCAGGATCGAAGTCCGCCGCCTGGGCTTTCAGCTCCTCGTATTCCGAAAGGGCCGTGTTCAGCTCGGCGGTGTACCTCTGCTCCTGCTGCTCCAGCTTTTTCAGGTTGGCCTCTATCGCCACCACGTCCTTGCGGACGGCGGAGAGCGGCGTATCTGACGCATACTCCATGGAAGCGAGAAGCCGTGTCTTTTTGGACCGAAGCTCCTCCAGCTCTTCCGTCAGCTCTGCAATGCGGCGGGACAGGTTCCGGTGCTTCAGGATATTGATAACAGGCGTCACTTTCTTCTCGACAAGCAGCGCACTCCGATCCTTGCTCTTTTCTTTGATCTCCCCGGCGATTCTGACGTATTCCGCCAGCTTGTCGTTCATGATATCCAGATTCGTTGTGAGACGGTTCTTACCTCCGGTGATATAGCGAAGCTGGTATAGGAACAGGATCATCTTTCCCCGCACGGATTCCATGGCTTCCGCAAGCGACGGGATGGTGTTCTTGACCGCCTGCATCAGCTTCTTCACCTGGGCCTTGAGTTCCCGGAGAAGGGCGTTGTCGCGTTTGATCTGCCGGTTCAGCTCGCAGCGGTCGGATACGATCCCTTTCTTCTCCAGCGCACGGGCGATCACACCCTCATGGACGGTGGGCTGTTCATCAAGGCCACGGGCGGCGTTGCTCCGGTGGTCCACACGCTCGTCAATGCCGTATCGTTCCAGAGAACGGTTGACAGCGTTTGCCCAGGCCTCGCGCCAGAGGACAAGCTGCTCATCACTGTTCCATCGTTCGGAGATCGGATTCTGCCTGCCGTATTTTGTGCTTTTCGGATGCTTGGAGGCGCGTTCATAGCCCTTGGCCTCCGCCTCCGAAGGAGCCAGATATACCTTCTTTCTCCCAACCTTGTACGGGTACTGTTTTTCCCATCCCTCAGCCTGCGCCACCTTGAACTCGGCAGCGGTAAAGCCGCGTTCCTCGCCGTTTCGAACACAGAGGTATTCCTTCTCGGTCTTGTACTGCCAGCTCCCGTCCGGGTTCAGAGGACGCACCGTCAACAGGATATGAGCGTGGGGATTGTGGCCGGGAGGATCGGGATCGTGGACCGCCACATCGGCGCACATACCTTCGGATACGAAGCTCTCCTGAATGAAATTGGTCAGCAGTTCTTTCCATTGCTCCGGGGTCAGCTCGACGGGCAGGGCCGGGACGAACTCACGGGCCAGGCGGCTGTCTTTTGTCTTCTCGTTTTCTTCCACGGCGTTCCAGAGAGCGCCACGCTCCTGCCATTCGGCGGGTGCACAGTCCGGGAGAAAGACCTGCTCCCAGACAAGGCCCTTCTTCCGGGTGTAGTCGTGCTGTACGCCGTCGTAATCATTGTAGATGGTGCTGCAGCTCAAATAGGCCGACGCTGCGCAGGCGGAGCGGCCTGTTCCACGGCTCACGACCTTTGCTTCCAGATGATAGATTGCCATAATCTTTCACTTCCTTTCTGCTCCCTGCAAGGGGCGGTTTTGTTTCTTTTGGCGCGACAAAAGAAAATGGACGGTGCGGGTAAGGCATCGTCCATAGCTGCGGGAAAGCTGCCGCACCCGAAGGGCGTGCCTTGTGCTGTGGCAGGTTTTCGCAGGCGGGCGGCAGGTTGCCCCGGATGGGGACAACGATTTGCAGCGAAGATGCAAATGAGGCGGCAGCCGTCTGCCGGCCGCACAGGCAATGACGTCCGAAGCCCACAGGCTCGGCGGCATTGTCTGGCGCTCTCCGCAGAGAGCGCAAACCGCCTCGCAGAGCGCACGGCCCGACCAGAGGGAGGGATACCACCGCCTGCTTCGCAGGTGGTGAGTAAGTGCGCCCTTATCGGGAAAAAAGAGGGACGCCCAGGTTTCCCCGAGCGCCCCGTCACAGTTGTCATCGTTCTTATCGTAATGCCCATAGTAAAAAGTCCTCCAGTTTTTCAAGCTCCATCGTCGCCGCAGCGGGATAGGCCTTTTCCAAAATGGCGCCTTCCTGGATGAGCCGCCGTGTCCGGGCCTTTCGTTCCTTGACCCGGTCCCTGGCCTGCGCTTCCTCCATACGGTGCTGTGCCTGTAACAGTTTCTTTTCGTTCTCTGTCATTTTCATCGTTCCTTTCTGTCAAAATCTTTGTGAATAGCAGTAAAAGCATAGAAAAGCACAGCCGCTGCCACGGTCCCGGCGTGATTACCGGAAATGTGACAGCGGCTGTGCGGATAAATGGTATCGATCCTGTCAAAAGCAGCAGTAAAACTGCTTTCGATTGGCAGGATCACAGACTGTTGATGAAGTCCATGGCGGTATCCAGATCCTCATCGGTCATGGTCTGTTCTGCGGGAGAGGCTGCGGTCTGGACACCCTGCAGCAGGGCGGCCAGACCGGAAAGGCCCGCCCCGGATGCCTGCATCCCCTCCCGAATCGTATCCAGCACCTTCTGAAGAAAGGCGTCTTCTTTCTCACGGGTTTCCAGATAGGGGTCAACGGCAAGGCGTTCCTGCCTGGAGAAATAGTCGTTGATCGCCGCCACGACGGCGCGGCTGTACGATTTGTATTTCTTCCGGTCCAGAGCTTGCAGGTATTCCCAAGCCTTTCGGTCATCCGGCCTGTTCAGGTTCAGCCGGATATTGGTGTTGATGACCGTCCGTTCCATTAGACGCCTCCCATGCTGCGCTGGGCCAGGAGCTCATACCCCTTGGCCGTAGCGCAGATATCATCGTTGATGGTGACACGGGCGGGATCGTACTCGGCAAAGTTCTTAATGAGGCAGCTCCCTCCGCCTGCCACATAGAGCTTCATCAGCTCCTGGTTGTACTCATGCTCCCGAAGACGGCGCATGATCCCGGCAACGTACTCGGAAGCGGATTCCCGGATGGCGTCGAGATACCGCTTCCCGATATCCGCCTCTCCAAAACGGAGCACCGTCTCGATCACGGTATCATCCACGGCCACGCCGAAGCGCTGCATCAGCTTTTCCCGCACGGCGATCATGCACTGCTGGGTGCCGAACTTCTCCGTAAAACACTTGCTTGCAACGGGCTTCCCGTTATTGATATACATGATGTTCATGGTGCCGTTTCCGATATCGCAGAGCATGTTGACGCCCTTGAATTCCCGCAGGCGGTCTGCAACGGCGGAGAAGCCCTGCGGGAATACGGCTACACCTGCAAAGGTCACATGGTAGTCCTTGCCCCGGAAAGAGAAAGCAGCCTCCTTGTTCCGGAGCAGATACGCTTTGAAGGCGTCCTTCTGTTCACTGACCCAGGTGAGGGGCAGGCCGACAGCCAGGAACACATTGGCCTCCGTCATGCCCCGGATGTTCAGCTCCCGCGCGACGGCGGCCAGTGTCAGGATATAATAATCCGGATCGGTCATCTTGTCGGCGGTGAACTCCTTGTGCTCGTCCCCGATGATATAATACCGGCCCTCGAAGGTGAGCATATCGCTCTTGAAGGTGGGCTCCTTGTCATAGGCGGTCACGCCGGTCCTGAAACGGGTATGGGCCGTCTTGATGTTCCCGTAACCGTGGTCGATGCCGATGATCACGGGCTTGTTGTTGATGGTGTAATTCATGTTTTCCTCCTTTTTTGCCGCTGTGCGGCTGTTTGACGGCATAAGAAAAGGCCCGTGGGACTTCCGTCTGGAAATCTCACGAGCCTTGGGTTTTTCCTTATGCGATTTTTTCTTCCGCCGTGTCCTGCTCGGCGATTACGTTTTCGATGATATCCGGCGGTGGACTCTCCGCAGTTATACTTGCCGCCGCACGCTTTGCGGCCTTTTTAGCGGTCTGCCTTTTGATCTGTGCCTCATACCGGCATTCCTCACAGCAGTACTTGACGTTGCTCCGTGTTGTGGTGAAGGTCTTGCCGCAGTTCTCGCAGGTGCATTCCCGGCTGCGCTGCTCGGCATCTTTCTGCCGGTAATACTTGGCCCGGCAGTTGGGACCGCAGAACATGGCGCTGGAATTCCTCGCTTCAAAGGGCTTGCCGCAGCATTTGCAGGTCAGTGTAAAGGGCTGTCCGACGACGTGTTCACCCGCTTTGATCTGCTGATACCGTTCCCGGCTCTTGATGCGGTGACGCTTGAGCTGTTCCTGCCGCTTTTCTTCCTCCGGTGTAAGCTCCGGGGCCGGAAGTTCGAACTGCCCGATGAAGCTCAGGTAGATGTCCACCTGCTGCACCCGGTCGCCGTCCACCTTCTCCGGCGCGTGGACGATGATCTTTTCAATGAATTCGTTAATCATCGGCGTGGTCAGCTCGGAGAAATTCGTATACTTCTTAGCCAGGGAGAGGAACTGCTCGGCGCGGGCCGTATCTTCCTCAAAGGAGGCGATCCGGGCCTCTGCATCAGCTACAGAAACGTCAAGCTCCTTCTGCTCTGCCTCATAGTCCGCAAGCAGGCTGTCAAAGCGCTCGGCGCTGATCCGGCCTACTGCGAAGGATTCATAGAGCTTTTTGATGATACCGTCCAGCTCGTCCCGGCGTTTCCGGTCCTTGTTCAGCTTTCTGCGTGCATCCTTTGCGGCGTCCTGCTGACGAATCTGCGAGGCCGCTCGTACTTTCTCAAAAAACTCTTCCGGTTCTGAGATGGCGTAGGCGCTGACGGTCCGGATGGTTTCAAGGATCAGCTCCCGCAGGGCTTTTGTCGTAATATAATGCCCTTTGCAGGCTTTATACCGCTTCTGCCGGGACAGCGTATAGGTGGAGCAGTCGAAGAAATCCGATGGATAGACGCCTTTTTCCGGATTGCCCCGGTGCCGGTGATTGTACATCTTTTCCCCGCAGTCGGCGCAGTACACAAGACCGGTCAGGGGATTCGCCACGCCGAAGGTGTCAATGCGTTTGGGTGTCTTCCGAAGCTTCTGGGCAAGCTCCCAGGTCTCCCGGTCCACGATGGGCTCATGGGTATCCTTAAAGATCAGCCAGTCCTCCTTGGGATTGGGAACACTGGTCTTGTCCTTATAGGACTCCTTGTGGGACCGGAAGTTGACGGTATCGCCCATATACTCCGGTTTGGACAGGATGGTTCCGACGATATAGCCGCTCCAGTTATACGGGCTTGGGAAATCTTCTTTGTTTTTCCACATCCCGATGCCGCGTCTGGCAAAGTAGACAGCCGGGGATTCCACCTTGTCGTCAAAGAGCATCCGGGCGATCTCATAGGGCCCGTAGCCTTCAATGGTCAGTTGGAAAATCCTGCGGACGACAGCCGCCGCTTCCTCGTCGATGATCCATTTGTGCTTGTCGTTCGGATCTTTCCTGTACCCGTAGATGGCGCTGTTAGTGGTTCGCTTACCGGATTCGCCCTTCACGCGGATAGCCGTTTTCTGTTTGCGGCTCAGATCACGCAAATACCACTCGTTCATGATATTCAGGAACGGGATGAATTCGTTGCTGGTCTGGTCGTTGGAATCTACATTGTTGGCGATGGCGATGAAGTGTACCCCGTGCTGCCGGAACATGACCTCCGTGTAAAAGCCGGTCTGCAGGTAGTCGCGTCCGATCCTGCTCATGTCCTTACACAGGACGTGGGCGACCCTGCCCGCTTCAATATCTTTGATCAGTTGTTTCCAGGCGGGGCGCTCGAAATTGCCGCCGCTCCAGCCGTCGTCCGTATAGTGGACGATGTTTTCATAGCCCTGCTGGGCAGCGTAGGCTTCGAGGTACTTTTTTTGATTGATGATGGAGTTGCTATCCCCGGTCAGGTCATCGTCGCGGGATAGTCTTTCATAAAGAGCTGTAATTTTTCCTTCAGTCTGCATTCGTGCCATTAGGCGCTCCTTTCAGACTGTCGGCTCATTTGTGGTACAGCCATTATATCATACTTTTCCCCGATGTGATCCCCCGAATTGCGAACGATCCGTAAAATTTTATCCTCCATTGTTTCCGTGGCGTTCTCGGAAAAGAGCACCCGGACTTTGAAATTCGTGTTGCCGACACGGCGATAGAAGGTCTGTGCCGTGTCAGGCGGTCTTACAATGCTGGTGTTCATGCTTACCTCCCTCTCTTGATTTTTCAAGAAAAATTCGTATAATTGTTTTGATGGTTCCGATTGCCTGTAATTGTATGCACGGTTATTTATGCCGACGCTTTCCGGGCATGAGAAAAGCCCTGAAAAGCGGATCATCCGTCATTTCAGGGCTACGTGGTGCCGATCTTTACCATGGGCCTTTTCTCCTTTCTCCAAGATAGAAGTAACCTAATAACGTAAAATAGGATTACTCCCTCACTAATAGGAGAAATCGGCACCGGTTTGCGGAACCATTTTTGAGAGGGAAGAAAAAATTATTTTGAAGGGAGGTGCGAACGGTGGACGAATGGGAAAAAGAACTTTCCGACGGTCTTGATACAGAAGATGAATTGTCGGAGGGGCAGCAGAGAAACCTTGCCATAGAGCAGGAAGAAGCCCTTGCGATTGAACTGGAAAGAGATGAACAGCGTTCCAGAGAAAAGCACGAACCTCCCGCAAAGCGGAAGCTAAAACGGGAGCTGGAGCAGGAAGCCCTGTCCCGTCTGGAATCCGCCGCACGCACCGTCTCAGACTGGAACGACGTGATCGCTTGGTGGGATAGGCTGGACGCCAACCGGGAACGCAGGGAGCGCTACCATGAGGTCAGTCGGAGCGGCGACGATCTGCCCATCGACTACGGAGCAAAAGAGGACGGCGTGTGTTTCCCGGACAGGATGAACAGTGTCCTGGAGAGGCAGCGGCAGAAGGGAGATTTCATCGATACCATCTTCAACTGCCCCTATGATATCCATGAGCTTGTGACGGAAGAATATATGTCAAAAGCTCTCTCCCTGCTATCTGAGGATCACAAGGAGATCCTGTACTTCTCGGCGATCCGGACGTATTCGACAAAGCTGATCGGATCGCTCAGAGGACAGACGGATCGGAACATCCGAAAGGTGAAAAACACCCTGCTGAAGAAGATAAGAAAAAAGGTCCTCCCGGAGCTGAAGCGCCGGAAGGATCTGGGGCTACCGATGACCAAAGATGAGCGGGAATTCCTCGCCGAAATGGAAGCCGGGTCTTGACTTGGGCAGGGTCGGTCAGTATAATTGTAATAGCGTTTTTGCTTATATCGGTTACACGGAGGTGACGCATGAACACCTTGTTTGAACGCACCAGCTCGTCCTGGGTGCGATACAGCAGTTATGAATGGAAAAAGGCGGAGGACGGAAAGCTATACCTGACGCCGACAAGAGACGCGCAGCCGGGGATCTATGATCCGCTGCGAGACGCGCAACAGCTCGTGCTGGACGCACTGAATATCGGGCGGATGTGCATGAGCAAGAAGCCGGACCCTGAGATCCAGAAGGCGATCCAGAACTTCGCCGTGAAATACGGTCTGTTCGGGCTCATGACGGCGCTGCCCACGACGCCGAAGTTTATGGACTATGAGGCGGTATACCTGCCGAAGAATCCGTTTATCAAGGCGGAGTCCATGGATACGATGGAATACCTTGCCCTGTTCTTCCCCTTTGAAAAGCCGGATGTGGTTAAACACGGGATCGAATCCATGTGGAACATTGAGGGCGACAAGGCCATGATGGCCCTCGCCATGACCATGAGCGACCGGCCCATGGCGGTCAATATGGGCTTCCAGCGGGAATACGCCGAGCGGTATGACTGGCTGAAGCAGCAGTTCACCGACTGGATCTTCATCTTCTCCACCAGCTTCCTGTATTACCAGGATTACGACACAAGCGACGAGGACACACGCAACCTGTTCCGAAAGAGCATGGCTGCCTTTGACGGGAACGCGCCGAGCTATCATATAGAGCTTTTGGACAAGCCGACCATCGTATGGGATTTTCATTCGCTGCTGCTGGGCATTCAGATGATGTTTAGCTTCATGCTGACGGACGAGAAAACGCCGCTCAGGCTGTGCAAGCACTGTATGAAGGTGTTTGTCGCCAGCCGCCCCAGCAACGAGTTCTGCAGCTATGAATGCAAGAACCGGCATAACGTGTATAAGAGCCGGGCGAAGAAGAAAGAAGAATCAGAATGAGAGGTGCAGTTTCACATGAAGATTTCTGATTATATCGGCGAAACCACCGAATACGACAAGAAGGAATTGCTGGAAGAGCGGAGGCCCAAGAGCTGGCTTAAAAGTGTAAGCGCCTTTGCCAACGGTATAGGCGGTGCTTTGATTTTCGGCGTATCCGATGATGAGAAATTGGTAGGGCTGAAGGACGCTAAAGACGTTTCTGAGAAAATCAGCGAAACGGTCAAAACAAAGATGGACCCGATCCCGCAAATCATTTTGGAACGGCAATCCGAAGACGGCAAGGATTTCGTTATAGTGAAGGTGCCTGCCGGGCAGGAAACACCGTACTACTATATCGGGGATGGCAACCGAATCGCTTATGTCAGAATTGGCAACGAAAGCGTACCTGCCGATGCCATGGCATTAAAACGACTTGTTTTACGTGGAAGCGGCAGCACCTTTGACAGCCTCTCCACCCGATATCGTTTGGACAAATATGCCTTTACAAAGCTGCGTTCCGTTTACAGACAGAGGACGGGGCTTGAAATGGACGACTCGGATTTCCTGTCCTTCGGGCTGGTAGATGAAGATGGCATGCTGACCAACGCGGGAGCCATGCTGGCAGATGAATCGCCCATGCGTTTTTCAAGGATTTTCTGTACACGTTGGTATGGCCTGACAAAGGCATCCGGCATCATGGAGGCATTGGACGATAAAGAGATCAGCGGCAGTCTGATCACGCTTCTCCAGGGCGGGGAAGAATTTGTCCGAAACAATACGAAGAAACGCTGGAAGAAGACAGGAAGCGGACGGGTCGAAATGCCGGAGTATCCAGAAAGGGCTGTGCTGGAATGTATTGTGAACGGCCTCATCCATCGTGATTATATGATCCTCGGCAGCGAGGTCCATATCGACATTTTTGATGATCGAATGGAGATTTATTCTCCCGGCGGCATGATGGACGGCTCTCTCGTTCAGAATCTTGATACTGACAATATTTCTTCCAAGCGGCGCAATCCGGTCATTGCCGATGTGTTCAGCCGTATGAATTACATGGAGCGCAGGGGCAGCGGATTCAAGAAAATCAAGGAAGATTACCACAACGCTTTCAACTTCCGTCCGGAACTGGAGCCTAAATTCTACTCTGATATTTCTTCCTTCATCGTGACCCTTTACAATTTGAATTACAATGTCCCTGTCGAGCAGATTTCGGTTGACCCGGAAAAGGTTGCGATTGGGGTTGCGATTGATGTTGCGATTGGAAAACTGAACGCAAGTCAAGGGACGATTGATAAGGCGCGGGCTGTTTATGCGCAGATGGGAACTGACAGGATCTTTGGCCGTACAGACGTTGCTTCGATCACGAAGGATTCTGTAACGTCCGCAGGAAACCTGATTAACAAATTGAAAGACGCAGGCTTGCTTGAAGCTGTCAGTGGTTTTGGTAAAGGCAAGTATAGATTTATTAGGGCAAAAGAATAATGATAATGCCCGTTATCAGCACGAAGCCGGTAACGGGCATTTCCTTTAGGCATATACAAGTTCCGTCAGGATGATTTCTTCTGCGCGGCTGCGGATGGAGTTTCGGCGGCGGACCCATTCCATCTGATCGGATGCTTTTAAGACTTCAGTCACGCCTTCCTGCTTCATCATGGCTGTTTCGATGATCTCCAGCCGGTCATTGCAGGAGCGGTCGATCTCGGCAAGGTGCTTCGTCAGCGTTCCTTCGAGCATCAGGCTGGTATACAGTGCGCGTCGGTGTTCCTTCAGGAACCGCTGCCGCATCCGGCCATATTTGCCGATCTGGTAGTCCTCCGGTTCGGGAGGCAGGGTCAGGTTCGGAAGAAGATAGTCCCCCTCCTGGCGGTATGTACCGCCCATTTCTTCAAAAAGCGATTTCATGAGCATGGCTCTCCTTTCTGTGATATAATGCTTTGCAGTTAGAGGACTGCGCCTTTTCTACGCTCCTTTCTTACAACTGCAACGCAATTCACCACAAATGAGCCGCAGTCATATGTATTAGATGGCAGAAACCACCCTTCACATATTAGCTCTCAAAAGCGGCTGCTTTCCCGATATGCCAAGGATTATGGCCTGCCCAATACCAAATACTTTGTGGACGACGGGTATACGGGTACGAATTTCAATCGCCCCGGCTTTACCGAAATGATCGAGGCGATTGAGGATGGGTATATCGGTGCCGTGATGGTCAAGGATATGTCCCGGCTGGGCCGCGACTATTTGCAGGTGGGGATTTACACAGACCAGTTTTTCCCCGAGCACGGCGTCCGGTTTATCGCCGTCAATGACGGCGTGGACAGCGCCGAGGGGGAAAATGAGTTTGCGCCCTTCCGCAACATTATGAACGAGTGGTACGCCCGGGATATTTCCCGTAAGATCCGAAGCTCCCAGCGTTTGCGCGGCAATGCCGGTGTCCCGCTTTCTCTGCCGCCCTACGGCTATGTGAAAAGCCCCGACAATCCCAAATACTGGATCGTTGACGAGGAAGCTGCCGCCGTGGTGCGGCGCATCTACCAGATGTGCATTGACGGGTACGGGATCGACAAGACCGCCGCTATCTTTGAGCAGGAGGAAATCCTGAAGCCTACGGAGTATTGGAAGCTAAAAGGCGTCAGGAAACCGGGGAGAAAGCCTTTCTCTGAAAGCCCCTATCATTGGAGCTCAAACACGGTGAACAAGATATTGACCTCCCGCGAGTACATGGGGGATGTGGTCAATTTCAAGACCTATTCCAAATCCTTCAAGGATAAGCGTCGGTATGAAAACCCCGAGGAAAACCATGTGATCTTTGAGGGCGTACATGAGCCCATCGTTGACCGTCAGACCTGGGAGATGGTACAGCGTATCCGGGAGGGTACGAAACGCAGGCAGCCGAAGAAGGTGGAAAAGAACATGTTTGCCGGACTTCTCTACTGCGCGGATTGTGGCCGCAAGCTGCATTTCAACGTCAACCATCCGCATACGGAGCTGCAATATTTCAACTGCTCCAACTATCGGGGCAACCGGGGTACATGCAATCAGACCCACTATATCCGGGTGGATGCGCTGGAACAGGTCATGCTTTTAGAGATTCGACGGCTGACGGCCTTCTTGCAGGACAAGGAGGAGGATTTTGTTAAGCTGCTGATGGCAAAGACCCTGGAAGTGGCCGAGCGTGAGAGCGCACGGCGCGAGGAGGAACTTCGGGCCAACCTGGCCCGGTGTGCCGAGCTGGACGGGCTTTTCTCCAAGACCTACGAGGACAACGCCAACGGAAAGCTGTCCGACGATCGGTTTATGATGCTCACGAAGCGGTATGACGACGAGCAGCTTATCCTGAAAAAGAAAATCTCCGCTTTGCGGGCGGAGATCGACAAGGATAAGAAAAGCCGAATGAACGCTGCCAGCTTTCTACGGCTTGTCCGAAAGTATACGGACATACAGGAGCTTACGCCGCTGGTCCTTAATGAGATGGTGGAAAAGATCGTTGTCCATCACGCCCAGGGCACAGGGAAAAACCGGACGCAGCAGCTTGACATCCACTACAACTTTATCGGCGTACTGGATATGCCGGAGGTTGCTTCTTTGCCGTCCAGCGTGACGATTGATACCCGACAGGGCGTTGCCGTCGAGTACATCACACGCAAGGCCGGATAAACGAAAAACAGGAGCAATCTTTCGATTACTCCTGTCTACGGAATGTTCATTGTCGTTATGAACATTCGACATGGTGCGGGAAACAGGACTTGAACCTGCATGAACGTAATGTTCACTAGAACCTGAATCTAGCGCGTCTGCCAATTCCGCCATTCCCGCGAGTATGGTGGGCAGGGGTGGATTCGAACCACCGAAGCAATCTGCGGCAGATTTACAGTCTGCTCCCTTTGGCCACTCGGGAACCTACCCACATCTCGTTCTATGCTCAGAACGGAGATTATTATAGCACACCCGGTTCAGGTTTGCAAGGGGTTCACGCCATTTTTTCGCGATTTTTTTTCTACGACTTTTCCTACGTTTTCCGCAGAAATCGCCCCCGTGCGGCGCCGGACGCGAATAAGCGCTTGACAAAGCGGCGCGAACATACTATTCTTTGATAGGGAAAATAAAACGAACGAGGTGTATACGCGATGAAGAGACTGCCCTTTGTGCTCAGGTTCAGGCCCGGCTGCAGGGATGCGGGCCTCAAAACGCTCTCCGGCCTGTGGAACGAGGTGACGCGCGTTCTCAACCGGCAGGGCATCGAGAATTTCTCCGTCTGGAGCATCCAGGATTTCCTGTTCTGCTACGGCGAGTATCCGGATGAAATCGTCCCCTCCGCCTCCGAGAGCGCCGCGGCCGAAGCGTGGGAAAACGCGCTGTCACCTTATTGTGAGGTGTTCGCCGCGCAGGGCACGCTGCCGCTGATGTATCACGACATCGGCATCGTGCGCACCGACAAATCGCTCATTCGCCACCGCGTATTCGCCACGAAGCTCAAGCCGGGCTGTGCGGAGGAGTACAAGCGCCGCCACGATGGGCTCGTTGAGGCGCGCGGCGACAAGGTCACCGAGGGGCCGGAGAGCAATTTCACCATCTGGAACGCCAACGGCTACATCTTCGGCTACTGCGAGCTGGTCAAGTCGTACGACCATGAGATGACCGAGGCGGAAAAGGCGTCCACCATCGCCTGGGAGACCCGCCAGCTCGAGATCATGGACTGGCTGACCGACGACGTGGACTGGATCACAGGCGAAAAGCACGACGCCATACAGCTTGTCTGCCGGCAATAAAGAGAGGCCCGTTTGGGTCCGCGCGGGGGGCGCGGACCCGCTTTGCGTTTTGGGCGCTCTTCGGATCAGGTCACGCGCTTCCAGTGCGCCAGCGATTCGGTCATGTAAGCGGCGATATCCATATCAAAGAGATCCGTGAGGAAGGCGCGGGTGGCGATGTCGGCAAAGCGTCCGCAGCCGACGAGCCGCCCGTCCTTCATGAAGGCCATCCGGTCGGTGAGCCGCAGCGCCAGGTTGACGTCATGGAACACGCCGATGACGGCGTGCTTCCCGTCGGCCGTCCAGTCCTTCAGATAATCGATCAGCTCGATCTGGTGCTTGATGTCCAGGTGATTGGTCGGCTCGTCGAGTAGAATCGCGTCCGGTTCCTGCGCCAGCGTGTGCGCCAGAAAGACCCGCTGGCACTGCCCGCCGGACAGCTCGCTGACCAGCCTGTCCGCCAGGTCGGTCAGCCCGGTCGTCGCCAGACAGCGCGCCACCACCTCGCGGTCGCGCGGCCCCGCGCCGCCGAACGGGCCGCGCTTCATGTGCTGATAGCGGCCCAGCATGACGGTGTCGTAGACCGTGTAGGGGAAATAGATTGTGTTGATCTGGCTCATCACGGCGATTTTCGCGGCGATTTCCCGCCGGGGCAGCTTTTCGAGACGCACCCCGTCGAGCAGGACGTCGCCCGTATGCGGGATCAGCCCGCTCATGGCGCGCAGCAGGGTGGTCTTGCCGCAGCCATTCGGCCCCAGAAGGCAGCAGTTGACGCCGGATTCAAAGCGGCAGGTGACGTCGAAGAGCACGTCCTGTCCGCCATAGCCGGCGCAGACGTTGCGCAGTTCAATCATGGCGGACGCCTCCTCTCCGGTGGAAATAGATCCAGGCGAAGAAGGGCGCGCCGACCAGGGCGGTGATCGCGCCCACAGGCAGCTCGCGCGGGGCCATGACGATGCGGGCGACCAGATCGGCCAGCACCATGAAGCCGCCGCCGAGCAGCGCGTTCATGGGCAGCGTCACGCGGTGGCGGCTGCCGAACAGCCGGCGCGTGACGTGCGGCACGATCAGGTCGACAAACCCGATGATGCCCGCAAACGACACGGCGGCGCCGGTCAGCAGCGTGGCCAGGAGCAGCAGCGCGCTCTTCACCCGCTTGAGCTCCACGCCGGCGGAGAGCGCCTGCTCCTCGCCGAAGGTCATCAGATCCATCTCGCGGGACAGGCCGGAGAGCAGCGCGAGGCAGATCGCCAGCGCCGCGGCGACAATGCCGCAAGCGCGCCATTTCATATCGCCGAAGGACCCCATCTGCCAGAACACCAGCAGCCGCAGGTGATCGCCGGAAAGCGCGGTGAGTATGGTGAGAAACGCGTTCACGAACAGCCCGAGCACCATGCCGGTGAGGATAATCGTGACGTTTTCGAGGTTTCTGTCAAAGCGGGCGGCCAGCCCCATGGCGAGGAAAACGGTGCCGAGGCCGCCGGCAAAGCCGGCAATGGGCCGCGTCAGGGCAGACAGCAGCGGCAGCGTGAACCCCGAGAGGATCACCGCCGCCGCCGCGAGGGACGCGCCGGAAGAAACCCCCAGCGTATAACTGGACGCCAGGGGGTTCCGAAGCACGGATTGCATGACGGCGCCGCTGACGGACAGCGCGGCTCCGACCAGGAACGCCGCGACGACGCGCGGCAGTCGGATTGTCCACAGGATGGAAACGGCGATATTCGGAATGTGCTCCGGCAGCGCCAGTCCGAACAGGCGGTGTCCGAGGATGGACATGGTATCAGCCAGGGTGAGTCCGGCGCTCCCGATCACCGTGCCCAGAACCAGGCAAACGGCGCAGAAGAGCGCGGCCAGCAGCGCCTTCACGCCGGTTTTCATGCCGCTTCGTCCAGCGCCGCATACGCCTCAGGATACACGGCCCGGGCCATGTCGACGAGCGCTTCGACGATGTGCTGGTTCGGCTGATTGCTGGTCTGACTGGAGATGGGATACACGGCCTTCTCCGCCACGGCGGTCACGTCGCCCCAGCCCTCGCGGGAGAGGATCTCGCCGATGGGGTCTTCGATGTAGTCGGTGCTGGTGAGGATGACGTCGGGATTGAGGGACAGCGCGGACTCCTCGCTCACGAACACCCAGTCGCTCTGGCCGTCGAGCACATTGACCGCGCCGATCAGCTCGATCATTTCGTCGAGGTAGGTATGGTCGCCGGGGCCATAGATGTAGGGGAGCGCGCTGATTTCAAACAGCACCGTCTTCTTATCCTCGATGCTTTCGCCGATGGCGGCGATCCCGGCGATGGTCTCGTCCATTTCGGCGATGATGGCGGCGCCCTGATCCTCGACGTTCATCACGTCAGCGATGAAGATGATGTCCTGGCGGATGTCCTCAATGCTGTAGGAGGAGGGCAGAACGACCACGCAGGCGCCCAGGTCGATGAGCGTCTGGAAGGGGTTTTCCCCGTGGGCGAAGCTCATACCGGTCACAAAGATGACGTCGGGCTCAAGCAGCGCCAGCGCCTCGTTGTCGGGCGTCATCATGTCGTACTGCAGCAGGTCTGCGGTCTCTTCATAATACATGGCGGAATAGGTGTCCACGGCCACCAGCGTGTCGCCGAGGCCGAGGTCGAGGATGAGCTGGGTGGTGGAGGGCGCGAGGGAGACGACGCGTTCCACCTTGTCCGGCAGCGCGATTTCATTGCCGGCGCGGTCCACTGTGGGCTGGCCCTCGGCCAGCGCGAGGCTGAAGCTCGTCATAACGAGGGCCAGGATGAGTGCGATGATGATGCGCGTGTTCTTCATGGGATCAAATCCTTTCCTGATTAATTTATCCGAACTGTCTGCAAAGAACACACGCTCACACCGCTCCGATACCGGGAGCGTTTTCGTGTGTATCAGGGCGAGCCGTATTCTGACTTGAAGCTCTTCGCCTGCGTCCCTGTTTCCCGTCCGTCTGCCGGCCGGCGGGAGGGATGCGGCGGGGCGCCTTATCCCGCCTTCTCAGATGTTGTCATCCAATGACTGCGCCCCGGAGCGGCTCCGGCATGGGGGCCCGCCCGGGCGCGTGGGATTTGGCTCGCTTCTCACAGCAGCGGTCCTGTCGGAGAATTTCACTCCCGTTCCGCGCCGCGCCTTGTTTCCGCGCGGCGCATGCTCGCTCTGCCTTTGTATCCAGCGATCGGCTGATCACAGCCCATATTGTATCATAAGGCCGCGGCGAACACAAGCGAAAAAGTGTCGCATATGTCATTTCGGGCCGCCCGGTGTATCTTTGGAGCGCGGGGGCCGACAAATTGGCGGCAAATCGTTGCGCCACAGGGCGGGATATGGTATAGTGAGGGCGTCGGATGAGGAAACGACCGAAAACAAAGGAGGGAACATGATGCCTGGATTCTTTGAGGGACATGTGGGCGTGCTCATCGGTCTCATCGCGCTGGCCCTGGCGGCGCTGCTGTTCGTCCTGGGCTATCTCAAGGCTCCGCCGGACACGGCCTACATCATTTCGGGCCTGGGCAAGAAGCGCATACTGATCGGCAAGGCCGGCTGGCGCGTGCCGTTCCTGGAGCGGGTCGACAAAATATCGCTGCAGGTGATGACGGTGGACGTCAAGACCAGCGAGGCCGTGCCCACCAATGAATTCATCAATGTGATGGTGGACGGCGTGGCGAACGTCAAGGTGTCCAGCGACCCGACGCTTTTGCAGCGCGCGGCCGAATCCCTGCTGGGCATGAAGCAGCCGCAGCTGATCGCGATGGTCACGCAGGTGCTCGAGGGCAACATGCGTGAAATCGTCGGCTCGGTCGGCCTGAAGGAAATGGTGCAGGACCGCCAGGGCGTGGCCAAGAAGATCACCGAAAACGTGGTGCCGGACATGCAGAAGCTGGGCATCGAGGTGGTCAACTTCAACATCCAGAATTTCCGCGACAACGCCGGCACCATCGAGAACATGGGCATCGACAACGTCGAGCAGATCCGCAAGAACGCCCAGATCGCCAAGGCCAACGCCCAGCGCGACATCGCCATCGCGACCGCGCAGGCGCAGCAGGAGGCGAACGCCGTGAAGGTGGACGCCGACAAAAAAATCGCCGAGCAAAACGCGGAGCTCTCCGTGCAGCAGGCTGAAATGCAGGTGCGCGCCGACACCAAAAAGGCGGAGGCCGACGCGGCGTATTCCATCCAGCAGGAGAGCCAGCGCAAGACCATCGAGATCACCCGCGCGAACGCGGACATCGCCCGTCGCGAGAAGGAGACCGAGCTGGCCGAACGCGAGATCGCCATCAAGGAGCGCAAGCTCGACGCGGAAATCAAGAAGGCCGCCGACGCCCGCAAGTATCAGGCGGAGCGCGAGGCGGAGGCCGAGCTGGTGCGCCGCCAGCGCGAGGCGGAGGCCGAGAAATACGAGGCGCTGCAGCAGGCCGAGGCGCGCAAGGCCGAGGCGGACGCCGCGCGCTACGCCATGGAGCAGGAGGCCGAAGGCATCCGCGCCCGCGGCCTGGCCGAGGCGGAGGCCATCGAGAAGAAGGCCGAGGCGCAGAAGCGCATGGGCGAGGCGTCCATCATCGAGATGTACCTCGCGGCGCTGCCCGAGGTCGTGAAGAACGCCGCGCAGCCTCTCGCGCAGACCGATAAGATCGTCATGTACGGCGACGGCAACGCCACCAAGATGGTGCGCGACGTGATGAACTCCTCCAACCAGGTGCTCGAAGGGCTGAAGGAATCCACGGGCATCGATTTGGCGGGGCTGCTGGCCGGCTACGCGGGCGGCAGGATCGCCGCGAAGGACAAGGACGGCGAAGCAGGCGAAGCGAAGGAATAATCCGAACCGAACCGGCGCGGGGAGATCGCATGGGCTCCCCGCGCCTCGTCGCAGGCAAACCTGAAGGGAGAGGGTATTGGTGATGAACTTGAATATGGGCGGCCGACGCCTGCCGTTCAACGGGCGTCCGGGCGAGGTGACACCCGGCGCGGTCGTTCTGGCCGTGATCCTACTGGCCGTCGCCGCGGCGGTCGCCGTCGTCGTCATCCGCACGCGCATGAACGGCGCGCGCCGTCTGGAACTGACCGTCAGGGCCCGGGTGGCGACAAAGCGCGAGACGAAGGACGGGATGTACTGCGTGGTGTGGTTTGATTTGCCGGAAGGCGAGAAGAGGGAGCTGCGGCTGACCGCCAGCGAGGCCAGCCTGCTGGCTGAGGGGCAGGAGGGGCGGCTGACCTGCCGGGGCAGGCGCTTCATTCAATTTACGCGCGGAGACATGGCGCTATGAACAGGGGAGCAGACGCTCTGCCCGGCAGACGGAGGATCCTGTTTGTCATCAACACAATGGGCCTGGGCGGGGCGGAGGCGGCGCTGATCGAACTGCTGAAGCGGCTCGATCCCGCCGCTTTCGACGTATCGCTGTACGTCATGCTGGGGCAGGGCGAGCTGATCGGGCGCGTGCCGCCGCACGTGAAGCGGCTCAACCGCCGCTTCGACGCGCGCAGCGTTCTGTCGGCGCAGGGACGCCGGGCGCTCCGCCGGCATGCGCTCGGGCTGGTGCTGAGGCGGGGCGCGCTGCTCAGGAACGCGCCCTGCATCGCGCGCAGCCTTCGCGCGATGCGCCGCGCGGGCCGCGTTCAACCGGACAAGCTGCTCTGGCGGGCGATATCGGACGGCACGCCGGAGCGCGCGGAGGTCTATGACGTGGCCGTGGCGTGGCTCGAGGGCGCGGCGACGTACTACGTGGGCGAACGGGTGCGCGCGGGAAAGAAGGTGGCCTTCGTCCACGTCGACTACGGCCTCTCCGGCTACACGGGCATGCAGGACCGCAACGTCTATCGGCTGTTCGATCAGATATGCTGTGTGTCCGCCGAAACGCGGGACGCCTTCCTGCGCGTCCATCCCGACGCCGCGCGGAAGACGGAGGTCTTCCACAACATCATTCCGCGCGAGGCGATTCGGCTCCGCGCCGGGGAGCCGGGCGGCTTCGATGACGGCTGGCGCGGCGTCCGCATCGTGACGCTGGCGCGGCTGACCCCGCAAAAGGCGGTGGAGGTGTCCGTCGCCGCCATGGCGCTGCTGCGCGACGCGGGCGTGGAAGCGCGCTGGTATGTCTTCGGCGAAGGCGAAGAGCGCGCCCGGCTTGAGGCCGATATCAGGCGCCGGGGGCTCGAAGACCGCTTCTTCCTGCCGGGCGCGCTGGAAAACCCCTATCCCTGGCTGGCGCAGGCGGACATCTACGCCCACTGCACGCGCTATGAAGGCCGCAGCATTGCCCTTCAGGAGGCGCAGGCGCTCGGTCGGGCGATCGTCGCCTCGGACTGCAGCGGAAACCGGGAGAGCGTCGCGGACGGCGTGGACGGACTGCTGACGCCGCTCTCGCCCGAGGCGATATCCGCGGCGATCCGCCGCCTGATCGACGATCCCGCGCTGCGCCGCCGGCTGGGCCTCGCCGCGGCCGGGCGCGTCTGGCCGGACGGCGCGGAAGAATTCCAGTCTTATTTCGGGAAATAGCACAAAAAAACCGAAGTCTGAAACCCGCACCGCAGGCCGCGGCGGACGCTGTTCAGTCCGCCGCGGCCCGCTTTGCCGGTCGGGAAAGCGGGCCGTCCGGAAACGGCGCTTTTGCGCTCATTCGGCGATTGTTTTGTGCGGAACGCAATTCTGAGCCCCCGATTTTTCAGCGTGATGTAACGGGATTTTGTCGTTTCAGCGCCGTTTTCGGCCTCCAGGCTATTGACAGGGCAGATACCATCCTGTATAATTATGGTTGAGTAAATGGGAATTATGATGGGATGTTTTGGAAACCGGAGGCCCGCCCGTTCCGGCGTGCCGGGCTGTCGCCGCGTACAGAGGATCACGAAGTATCGGAGGAATAGGCTATGGTCAATACGGGCACGCCCCGGAAAAAGCTGGATTGGCGGGCGGATTTCATGAAGCGCCTCAGGCGCTACTGGCAGCTGTACCTGCTGGTGCTCCCGCCCATCATCACGACGTTCATCTGGCACTATATTCCGCTATATGGCGTCGTGATCGCCTTTAAGGACTACAAGCCCAAGCTGGGCATTCTGGGCAGTCCCTGGTATGGCTTCAGGCACTTCGAGTGGTTCTTCAATCGTCCGATGTTCTGGCAGATCCTGTGGAACACGGTTCGCATTTCTCTCTATTCGTTCTGTACGTTCCCCTGCGCGATAATCTTTGCGCTGATGATCAACGAGCTGACCAGCGCGAAATTCAAGAAGACGGTGCAGATGATCAGCTACATGCCGCACTTCATCTCCACCGTGGTTGTGTGCGCCATGATCCATATGTTCTTCAACGCCTCGGACGGCATTGTGAACAACGTCATCAAGCTGCTGGGCGGCGAGCCGGTCGCCTTCCTCTATAAGCCCAATGTGTTCGACCATCTGTATGTGTGGAGCGGCGTGTGGCAGGGCCTGGGCTGGGGCACGATCATCTACCTGGCGAATCTGGCCAACGTCTCTCCCGACCTGATCGAGGCCGCCAGGCTGGACGGCGCGAACCGCATGGACATCATCCGGCACATCAACATTCCGACGCTGATGCCCACCATCGTCATCATGCTGATTCTGCGCGTGGGCGGCATCCTGGGCGTGGGCTTCGAGAAGGTCTTCCTTCTGCAGACGCAGCGCAACATCTCCGCCAGCCGCGTCATTTCCACCTACGTGTATGAGCTGACCCTGGGCGCGGGCGGCTCGACGGCCTACTGGGATACCTCCGCCGCCATCGGCCTGTTCAACACCATCATCAACCTGATTCTGATCATCCTCACGAACACCATCGCGCGCAAGGTGTCCGATGTGGCGCTGTGGTAAGGGAAGGAGGCGCTGAACATGACAAAGACTTCGGCTAAAATTCCCGTCCGCCGCAATCACATCAAGCGTTCCCGCAGCGACGTCGTCTTCGACACCATCAACATCTTCATCATCACGCTGATCACGCTTTCAATGATCTATCCGATGTGGTACGTGCTGATCGTGTCCTTCGCCACGCCCGAGGAGGCGGCGCTGGGCCGGCTGTATTTCTGGCCGAGCACATTCTCCGTTGAAGCGTATCAGAAGGTGTTTGAGACCAGGTCCATCTGGATCGGCTACGCCAACACGATCTTCTACACCGTGGTCCACACGCTGTACGTGCTGCTGCTGACCATTCCGGCCGCCTACTCGCTCTCCAAGAAGCAGCTGCCCGGCCGCGTGGTCATCACCTGGTATTTCTTCATCACCATGTTCCTCTCCGGCGGCCTGATCCCCAGCTACATGCTGAACAAGAGCCTGGGCATCGTAAACACCCGCTGGATCATGATCCTGGGCATGGGCGTGGGGTATTCGAACCTCGTCATCACCCGCACTTTCTTCCAGACCTCCATCCCGCAGGAGGTGTACGAATCGGCCTACATCGACGGCGCGTCCGAATGGCAGACGTTCCTGCGCATCGCGGTGCCGCTGTCCGGCGCGATCATCGCCGTCATGGCGCTGTACGCCGCGGTGGGCACCTGGGGCAGCTGGTATACGGCGTTCATCTACATCACGGATCAGACCAAGTGGCCGCTGCAGCTGAGGCTGCGGCAGATCCTGATCGAGAACCAGACGCAGTCGCTGGACATCCAGCAGATGACGCAGGAGGACATCGAGATGATGCAGCACCAGGCGTTCCTGATGTTCACCACCAAGTACGCCATCATCTTCATCGCCTGCCTGCCCATGCTGATCCTCTATCCCTTCGTGCAGAAGTATTTCGTCAAGGGCGTCATGATCGGCTCGCTGAAGGGCTGACGCGCGTTCCGGCCACATGAACTCACTGGCCCCACGGCCATGAGAAATAAAGAAAGGGGTTTCAGAGCCATGAAGAAACTGCTTAGTCTCCTCCTCGTTCTCGTCCTCGCGCTGGGTGTTTGCTCCTTCGCGTCTGCCGAAGGCGGCAAGTACTACGGCGGCTATGATGACACCATCAGCGCCACCATCGCTGTCTATCAGCGCTCCAGCCAGGGCGACGCCGCCAACATCTGGTGGTGGGATTTCTGCCGTGAGTATTTCGGCATCGATTTCACTGTCACCCAGTCCAACGACTCCACCACGACGAAGAGCACGATGTTCGCCTCCGGCGACATGGTTGACGTGTTCTATCAGTTCTTTATGTCCAGCTCCCTGGTTGTCGAGCAGGGCGTGACGAACGGCAACCTGATCCCGCTGGATGAGTACATCACCCCCGAGATCATGCCCAACCTGAGCCGCATCTACGAAGCCTATCCGGAATACAAGACCACCATCACCGCGCCCGACGGCCACATCTACAGCCTGGGCGTCATCCAGAACGCGAACAGCCCGCTGATGACCTTCTACATCAATCAGCGCTGGCTGGACGAGGCGGGCCTCGACATGCCCCGCACCCTGGATGAGTTCACCGAAGTGATGGCCGCGTTCAAGGCCCGCGAGGAGCTGCCCGAGAACGAAGGCAAGACCATCGTGCCGCTGACCGGCGACCTGGGCAACCAGCCCCGCTTCATCGCCAACGCCTTCGGCTGGATCACCGACTCCGCCGGCTATCTGACCCAGATCGCGCTGGACGACGTGGACGGCAAGCCCTGCTTCATCTACATGGATGAGGAGCGCTTCCCCGAGTTCATGAAGGTCATGAAGGACTACATCGCCAAGGGCTACTTCTCCGCCGACGTGTTCGACGATCAGTATGCCGGCAACCAGACCGCGGCCCAGAAGGCCGAGGACCTGACCGGCTTCGACCAGAACACCTCCAACGCCATCGATCCCAACGAGTGGACCGCGGCCATCCCGCTGACCTCCCAGTGGAACGACGAGCCCGCCATCGCCCGCAGCTACAACGCCATCAACTGCCAGAGCTTCAACATCGCCTCCACCTGCGACGAGAGCAAGGTCGAGCGCCTGATGAAGTGGGTTGACTGGCTCTACGACTATGACAACTACCTCATGAGCCACTGGGGCCCCTCCGCGGAGGAGACCGACTGGCTGTGCGGCCTGAAGAGCGGCTACACCGTGAGCACCAATGAGCAGGGCCGCTATGTCTACAGCTGCCAGGAAGTTGAAGATGGCGAGTACACCAGCTTCGGCGACTATCAGAATCGCCGCATCCAGGGCATCATCGGCGGCTACCTCGGCCTGAACCTCGACATGTGGGGCGAGGCCACCCGTCCGTACAACCCGACCATCTGGAACAACAAGGTCGACGAGAACGTGCTGCCCTATCTGGTTGCCACCTATCCGAACATCGTGTTCTTCGAGGCGGACGTCCAGGAGCGCGTCACCGAGCTGCGCACCGACATCAACGCCTATGTGATGGAGAACTACGTGGCCTTCATTTCCGGCGAGAAGGAAATGACCGACGAGAACCTGGCTGAGTTCTTCGGCACCATCCGTAACCTCGGTTACGATGAGCTGCTGGGCTACTACAACGACTATTACGAGGCCTATAAGGCGGCGGAATAATCGGCAGAGCACTCAGTAAAACCTGATTACGGCGGGCGCGAAAGCGCCCGCCGTTTTGTCATGACGGAGTGTTCTCACATTGTCCGGACCCATCATTCCGCCCCGATGCCCCGGCGGGCATTATTGGCATCGCCGATTCGCGAACGCGCCGCCGGCGTTGACCGGGACGGATATTTGCCATCAATCGATCGGGCGGAATGGATCGTCAGATTTCATACACCCGGTCGTCCCACACGCTCACGCGGCGTCCCTCGCGGGCGGAGAGATAGCACGCCAGCACCAGACGCAGCGAGTCGCGGCCTTCCTCGGCGGTGCAGAGGCCCGGGCCGCCCCTGAGGAAATCCGCCAGAGGCCCGGCCTGATCCCTGATGCGCTGGCCATGGCTGGCGGGGCTGGGAATGCCGCTGCCCGTCCAGTCCTTGTCGCCCTCGCGATACCACTTCAGCCCCTCCATGCCCTGCACGCGTGGCAGACGGGCGCCGGGATTGTCGCCGAAGTACTGCTGGATGGAGCCGTTGGAGCAGTAGACCTCCGTGGTGATTTCGGAGGCCACGCAGGTGAAGCAGCAGGAGATTTCGCAGATGAGGCCGTTTGCGTAGCGGAACAGCGCCACGGCGTTGTCGTTGGGAATCTTCGGGTTCACCATCGTGCTCATCTCGCAGGAAACCGTCTCCGGCATGCCGAAAATCCACTGCATCATGTTGAAGGGATGGGAGGAATCGTCGGCGAAGATGTCGCGGTTCATGCTGGGATCGACGTGCCAGGTGGTGTCGAAGTTGGCCCAGGTCTGCGTGCCCAGCGCGTGGCGGCGGCGGTAGAGCGTCACGTCGCCCAGCGCCTTCGTGTCGATGAGCTCCTTCATCTTCACGTTCTGCGGATCGACGCGCATCTGCCAGCCCATCGTAAAGCGCACGCCGTTTTTGTTTACGGCGTCCACGATGCGGTCGGCCTCGGCCATGGTGAGCGCCATGGGCTTGTAGAGGATGATGTTCTTCTTCGCCGCGGCGGCCTTCTCGACCAGCCCGGCGTGATATGCGGTTTCGGAGGAAATGACCACGGCGTCGACGCCGGCCAGCAGCTCGTCCGGCGAATCGAAGACCTTCGCGTTCAGCTTGGGCGCGTCTCTGCGCAGGCGCTCGGCGTCGTGATCCCAGGCGCCGGCAATTTCAATGCCGTATTTGTCCGGATGGGCGATCCACTCGCCGCCGTAATTGAACACATGTCCGTGCGCAAGACCCAGAATACCAACCTTGACCATGCGAATCATATCCTTTCATTCATTTTTTTCGGCCTGCGTCCATTATAGCAGGCAAAGCGCGTCCAGGCAAACATGGTTTGATGAAATCCGTCACAAAAAACAGAAAGATGGCGGAAGGAGCCTCAAAATTAATTTGGCAGCGGCGGCGATGAACGGTTTACAGCGCGGAGCAGGAATGCTATAATGAAACTGACCCGGTTACGGATCGACAAACAAAAGCCTTCGACGCCGGCCTTCCGCGCCGGATCACAACGCGACAAGGGGGAAAAGCGTATGTCAACACTGACTGTGGAGCGCTACACCATGCCGTCCGCCTCTCTGGGCATCGACAATCCGCTGCCGGATATCAGGAAGAACGCGGACGCGCACGCCAACATCGCCGTGGACCGCGAAATGGTCTCGGAAGAAGAATCGAAATACATGGGCTGGGGCCGCGTCAACGGCATACTGCCCTATACCATCCACAACAACTACAACCGCGTCAAACGCCCCCACGCCTGGAAAGCGATCGTGCTGGAGAACGATCACATCCGCGCGACGTTCCTGCCGGAGCTGGGCGCGAGGCTGTGGTCGCTCGTCGACAGGCACACCGGCAGGGAGCTTCTGCACTGCAACCCCGTATTCCAGCCCTGCAATCTGGCGCTGCGGAACGCGTGGATCTCGGGCGGCGTCGAGTGGAACCTGGGCATCATCGGCCACACGCCGTTCACCGTCGATTCGCTGTACGCCGAACAGCTGACCCTTTCGGACGGCACGCCCGTGGCGCGCTTCTACCAGTATGAGCGCGTGCGCCACCTGCTGTACCGCATCGAGGCCGCGCTGCCCGCGGACAGCCGCGTGCTGTTCGTGCGCGTGCGCATCGACAACGCCGGCGACGAGGACACCGCCGTATACTGGTGGAGCAACATGGCCGTGAACGAGGCCAGGGACGTGCGCGTGCTGGTGCCGGCTGACCGCTCCTTCCGCTGGGGCTACGGCGGCAAGCTGACCAAGGTGCCGGTGCCCTATTCGGATGAATTCAAGGATATCAGCTACACCATGAACCTGCCGCAGGCGATGGACTACTTCTTCGATATCCCGGACGGCCAGCGCCGCTGGATCTCCGCGCTGAACGGCGACGGCTACGGCTTCTGCCAGAGCTCAACCTACGCGCTGCAGGGCCGCAAGCTGTTCGTGTGGGGCATGGGCGCGGGCGGGCGCCACTGGCAGGAATTCCTCTCCCAGCCGGGCAGCGCGTACATCGAAATCCAGGCCGGCCTGGCTCACACCCAGCTCGAGCACCTGCCGATGCCTGGCGGCAAGACCATCTCCTGGCTGGAAACCTACGGGCCGATGCAGGCCGACCCCGCCCTCGTGCATGGCAAGGACTGGCACGCCGCGACCGGCGCGGTGAACGCGCGGCTCGAGGCCATCGTCTCCACCGACGACCTGAACGCCATGCATGAGAAAATGGCGGCCGAGCTGGACGGGAAAACCGGCCGTTTTCTCCACCAGGCGGACGGATGGGGCTGTGTCGAACAGAAAATCTGCGGCGACGCCCGCTTCCACAGCGGCGCGCTGCGCTTCCCGGCCTCCCGCATGGGCGCGGCCGAGCGGGAATGGCTCGCGCTCCTCAACGACGGCGCGCTGCCCTGCCCGGATCCGGCCGAAAGCCCGAAGGGCTATCAGGTGAATGACCGCTGGCTGAAGGCGCTGAAGCAGTCCATAAAATCCGGCAGGGGCGACCACTGGTACGCCAACTACCAGCTGGGCGTCATGCTGGCCTACCGCAACGACGCCAGGGGCGCGAAGGCGGCTTTCAACAGGTCCATCCGGCAGACGCCCTCGCCCTGGGCGCTCCGCTGCCTGGCCGTGCTGGCCGCCCAGGACGACGATCTGAAGAAGGCGGGCGACCTGATGCTGAAGGCGCTGGCCATGAGCACGCAGCGCAACCTGGCTCAGGAGGCCGTCGCCATGCTGTGCAAGGGCAAGCGCTACAGGGACGCGCTGAAGGCCATCGACGCGCTGCCCGACAGCGTCAACCGCATCGGCCGCATGAAGGTGCTGCGCATCGAAGCGCTGCTGGGAACGGGCAATGCGGCCGAGGCCGAAAGGATGCTGCTGCGCAAAATCGTGCTGACCGACGTGAGGGAGGGCGAGCTGTCGCTCACGCAGCTGTGGTTCTGGCTGTGCGCGCTGAAGAAGGCGCAGGCCGATGGCGTCGAAGTGACCGAGGACCTCGTCAGGGAAATGAGCGAGACCGTGACCCCGCCGAGGCATCTGGATTTCCGCATGCACTGAGCGCCGCGCCGGGCGTATGATCTGAACAGGGCTGCCTCCCGCCGGGAGACAGCCCTGTCTTTCGCTTATTCGACGCGGTATTTGTCGAACGCCCTGATGAACGCGAGAATGCGGTCCTGACGGCCGTTCATCCAGGCATACTTGCCGATCTGCGTCCGGATGATGGAGACGCCGGCCTCCACGGCCCCGTCGACCCACGCCTGAATGGCTTCGTCCGACATCTCCGTGATCTTCCAGGCATACAGAAGCCAGTCGAAGGGGATGTCCGTGTTTGCCCTGATGTTTTCCAGCGTCAGCCTTTCGGAGACGGAGGGCTGATACCGCGTGATGCCGACGTCGCTCAGATACTTCAGTTGCTCCGGCACGACGCCCTCACAGTGAAGCGTGCGCCGCGGCGCGGTGGTTCGTCCCTCAAAGTACTCCTTCCAGTACGGCACGACGAATTCCTCCCACAGGTGCGGCGGTATCAGCGCGGCGAAGTCGTCCGCCAGCCATGCGCCCCAGTCGGCCAGGGCGGGCTGGCCGTTCACGACGTTGCTCCACTGGTAAAAGCGGATAATGCTCCGGTTGAGCAGCGAGAGGAACTCATGGACCTTCTCCGGCTCCTCATAGAGGTCGATGTACAGATCCTGGCCACGCATCAGCACGGCGCTTGTGATGACGCCCTCGCCGCCGTAGCCGTCGAGCGGATTGATTGTATGTCCGGGGAACTGCTCGCGCAGGTAGCCGTTGAGCGCCATGTAATGGCGGCAGAGGTCGTTGTCGCCGAAATCCGCGCGCTCCACGTCCTTCATGATCGCGATGGCCTCGTCTATATCGCGGGCAAAGGGCCTGATGCTGGGCTCGGAGTCCTCCGGCAGCGTGTACTTCGCGCCGATGCTGATCAGATGCCCGTATGAAATGGGCGGCGCGCAGGGCGTCCTCATCCTGCAGGATTCGCCGAAGTAGTCCGCCAGGACTTCGTTCGATTTTTTCCACGCAAAGGCGCACTTTTGCGCGTCCATGTAGAATTCGTGCTCCGTTATGCCGGCTATGTACGGGATGATGTCATGATAAAACTCCACGGTCGGTCTGAGCTCACGGCCCATGTATGCGTATCTCACCCAAATCACTTCCTCTCTTCTCTTTGTCGCTTCATTCACCGTCCGATCGTTCGTTTCCTGTGTGTCATGCCGGTGCTTTTCAAAATTCCGGAGCGCGGTCCCGGCGCCTGCCCCGCCGGGTGCCTATGCGCCGAACTCGTTGTCCCGCGATGTGTCGCGCTCGCCGCGCAGCAGGGGCGGGTCCAGCAGAAAATCGAACAGCTCCCCGCCGATGAAGGCGCGCGCCTTCCGCACGGCTTCGGCCTCCCGCGGCGTCTCCATCGCGGCGAAGGATTCAAAGATGGGCTTGGGCGCGCCCAGATGATGCGGGGCGTTCGGATCGTAGCGGAACATGCCCAGGTTCAGGCCGAATTCATGCGGGTTGTCGACGGTGGCGTGATGCGTGAACAGGTCGACGGTCTTCATCTTCCGGGCCTTCAGGTAGGCCAGCACGTAGCCTGCGGCGGCCATCTGCTCGGTGAGCGCCTGCATGGGGCCGTTTTGCGAGTTGAAGCCCTGCTCGCTGAAGATGATGCGGCGCGGCGCGCCCCTGTAGAGATATGCGTCCTGCGCGAGGAAGGCCTCCAGCACCTCCATGTTCTTGAAGGTGATTTTCGGCGTGGAGAAGGTGAAATCCGGCGCGCGGTCGTGCCAGAAGTCGGGCCAGCGCAGGTCCTCGGGATAGGGGTGGTAGGCCACGTTCCAGGGGAAATCACCCTCGCTGCGGCCGGCTTCCGCCAGCAGCTCGAGCATCCGGCGGCCGCTGTAGTAGCGCTCCTTCTGCGAGGGGTCGAAGTTGGCGCCGCACCAGAACTGATCCAGGGAGATGTACACGCGGAAGTGACGGCAGAAGCGCTGGCCGCACAGCCAGGCCAGGCGCAGCGCCTCGGCGTATTCGCGCGCGTAGCGCTCGACCGGCATCTCGCCGGCGTTGCCCCAGATATACTGGCTGTTCACCTCGTTGGAGACGATCGCGCCCACCGCGCGGCCGTAGCGGCCGTCCGGACGGGTGTAGCGCTCCGCCAGGAACGAGACGAACGCGGCGTAATAGCCCTGGCCCTCCTCGGTTTCCATGTCGAAGGCGCTGATGTAGGCGTTGGGGCAGGCCCAGTCGTAGCGCGGATGGATGCAGGCGTCCAGAAGCGCCTTTTCGCCGGCGGAGCCGAACAGCCGCGGTGCGTTGAGCAGGATCATGGTCGCCATGGGCACGGCGCGCATGCCCTCGTCGATCTGCGCCACCACGCTCCTGCGGACGTAATAGACGCGGCCGTTGAAGGCGTATTCCATGGTGTCCGGACCGGGCGCGGCGGCCATCAGCGCGGGCAGGTTGATGTTCATCAGGCCCTGGCGGACGCCGTACCGCTTTGCCAGGTCGGCGGGCAGCCCCAGCATCTTTATGATGTCCGGCTGCGGATAATCGGCGGCGTTGAGCGGCACGTCCGCGGCGATGTCGGTCACGTAGCGCGCGCCGTCGGCCGCCGCGCCGTTCACGAACAGGTCGAACCGGGAGAAGATGCGGTCGCGCGCGCCGTCCAGGCGCGGCAGCTCGACGAGGCCGCCCTGCGCCGCGGCGGGCAGCATGGTCAGCGTGCGGCCCGGCTTCGGGCCGATTGTGGGCGCGCTCTCGCGCAGCAGCGCGGCGCCGTCGGCGTCCGTATGCAGGCGGATGGCGGTCCGTGTGGCTTCGATGCGGAGTATTTTCATATCGATCGTCCTTTCCCGCGCGTCTATTCGGCGCGATAGATGTAGGCGAAGCGGCCGTACGGCGCGGCGTCGCCGTGCTCGTAGAAATCGGAGATGGTCTCGTTTTTGCCGGTGTGGTCGGCCCACTTGAAGCGCAGCTCGAAGCGGCCTTCGCCGAGGCCGAGCAGGCGGCGCGGCACGGCGATCATCAGCTCGCGGCCCTCGCGGCGGTAGCCGACGCGGGTGTTTTTGCCAAACCGGTAGCCGCCAAGGCATTCCTGAACGAAGGTGGCGCAGCCATCCAGCACGATGTCGTTGACGACGTAGTGGAAGCCGTGCCAGTGCGGCGCCCAGGGACGGCCCGCCACGCCGATGTACAGCGTCATCCACTTGGTGAACATGTTGAACGCGATGTCCTGCCGCGTGCGGGCGTAGAAGTACACGTTTTCGCCGTCGTGCGCCGCTTTGAGGCACTCGAACTCGTTGCGGCCCGTGTTGTCCTCGTAGATCACGCCGCCCTGGCCCTCGTCATGGCGCGGAATGGTCCCGAACGGC
>Ga0208297_1000841_pt1 | contig 43701 bp, 38 predicted proteins | sample LMS_cellobiose_e_FD_187367 | JGI IMG/M metagenome (GOLD analysis project Ga0208297, IMG submission 187367) | Rumen-fistulated moose microbial communities from Alaska, USA - LMS_cellobiose_enrichment (SPAdes) (version 2) | ecosystem: Host-associated > Mammals > Digestive system > Stomach > Rumen... | reverse complement strand
CCTGATGACGCGGCTCCTATAATCCTTACCCTTCTCGCTTCATCGTTTGTCATACTCATCATGATCTGCCTCATAGTGACATTATCTCAGAACGATTAGAGGGTGACATTATCTCAGAACAACAACATTTGTAAAAAAATTCATGGACTTTATCTGAAAAAGATTGTAAAATATTGCGGTCAGGCAGACGGAGTTCGTTTGAAAAATTCGCTGCGATAGATTTAAGAGGAGGAAATATCTATGGTTTCAAGAAAGACTATAACGGTATCGATTATCGCGGTCGCGGCCGCGATATTTATGGCGGGCTCGGCGCTGGCGGCGGACGTAATCGGCACGATAAGCACGCAGAAGATAATGTTCCAGCATCCAAAGTTCGAACAGGTGCAGAAACAGCTGAAGGATATATCGTCGACGAAGCAGAAGGAAGCTCAGAGCGCCATCGACAAGGAGACGGACGACAAGAAAAAAGCCCAAATCTATCAGTCGAAGCGCCAGGAACTTGCCAAGGAAGAGCAGAAGCTCATGGAGCCTCTCTTCAAGGACATCAACCTCGCCATAAGGACCGTAGCCAACCAGAAGAAGCTCACGGTCGTCGTCGATAAGGAGGCCGTCTTCTTCGGCGGAGTCGATATCACCGACGCGGTGATAACTGAGCTTAAAAAGAAATAGCGCGAACGCGGCGCAATGATATTTTCGGCGGTTTCCGTTGCGGAGGCCGCCCTTTTTGATTCCGCTGTGCTATACTTTTTTTAATTGGGCAGATGACGCGTATTCCTCTGCCGCGCCGCGGCGAAGGCCGTCTTTATGCCCTCTTCCGCGGCCCAGCGAGAAAATAAAAATTTTTACGGAGGTGTTTTCATGGCGGATGAATTGAAGATAGGAATCGTGCAGGTGGATATCCCCGAGGATGCCAACGTTATCATCGGGCAGAGCCACTTTATAAAGACGGTCGAGGATCTCTACGAGGCTATGGTGACGTCCGCGCCCTGCATCGAATTCGGCATTGCATTCTGCGAGGCGTCGGGCGACTGCCTTATTCGCCACGACGGCAACAATAAAGACATGGAGCTCGCGGCGGTAGAGAACGCAAAAAAGATAAACGCCGGGCACGTCTTTATAATAGCGATGCGAGGAGGCTACCCGATCAACGTCCTGAGCAGAATCAAGGACGCGCAGGAGGTCTGCCGCATCTTTGCGGCGACCGCAAACCCATTGCAGCTTGTCGTCGCAGAGAGCGGACAGGGCAGAGGTGTTATGGGGGTCATCGACGGATTTGGGACAAAGGGCGTCGAAGATGAAAAGGATATGGATTCGCGAGTAAAGCTTCTGCGCGACATCATCGGATATAAAAGGTGATTCATCGGAGAAGTGAAAAAGTGACGCCGGGGCGGCGCACGCCGCTTCGGCGTCATGGGCGCGCGGCGGAGCCCGCCGTAAATAAAATCGTTAAAGTTTTCGTTGCCGATGCGCCCATATCGTGTTATTATTCACACAGTGAGAGTTGAAATAAAATCGTTCTGAATTGACGATGATTCGTTCGGAGTCGGAAGGCGAGCTTTTGAGAGAGGTCACTGTATTTTTTGTCCTTCCGTCTGCGGCGGAGGGGTTTTTTATTTTATGGGGGGCTGCAAGTGATAAAGATGGCGATTTACGGCAAGGGCGGCATAGGAAAATCCACCACGGCGTCGAACATTGCGGCGGCCTTCGCGCAGAACGGCATGCGCGTCATGCAGATAGGCTGCGACCCGAAGGCCGATTCGACCGTGAATCTGCGCGGCGGCGGGAGCGTCCCGACTGTTCTCGAACTTATAAGGGAGCGCGGCGCGGCGCTGACGCTCGAAGAGCTCGTTACGCCGGGCTTCGCCGGAGTGCTTTGCGTCGAAGCCGGCGGCCCGGCGCCGGGGCTCGGCTGCGCGGGACGCGGCATCATCGCGGCGATGGAGAAGCTGAAGGAGAAGAGGGCCTTTGAAATTTACAAACCCGACGCGGTGATTTACGACGTTTTGGGCGACGTCGTCTGCGGCGGCTTTGCGATGCCGATACGCGAAGGCTACGCGAACAAAGTCTTCGTCGTGACCTCCGGCGAAAACATGGCGCTTCACGCCGCGGCGAATATCGCGGAGGCCGTCGCGAATTTCCGTTCACGCGGCTACGCGACGCTCGGAGGGATAATTTTGAATCGCCGCAACGTGCCGCGCGAGGAAGAGAAAGTCGCGGAGCTCGCGTCGGACGTCGGTACGAAAATCGTCGGCGCGCTGGATTTCAGCCCGACGGTGCAGCGGGCCGAGGAGATATCGAAGACGGTGCTCGAAGCCTTTCCCGAGAGCGAAATGGCCGGCGAATACCGCGAGCTCGCCCGCCGTCTCCTCGCGGCTTGCGGTGAATGAGATGATCGACCTCCACAATCCCGACTGGAGCGGCGCTTCGCTGAAAATCAAAGAAGCGGCCTCTCTCGATCCCTTCGAATACGGCCTTGAATACGGCTCGCCGGCGCGCGGGCTGTGGAATATCGTGCACACGGGGATGCTGCTGCCTGAGAGCCATCAGATATTCGTATGCGCGCAGGGCTGTCTGCGCGGCGTGGTCCTGACCGCGGCGGAGATGAACGCGCAGGATAGGTTTTCTACGGTGGCGGTATGCGAGAACAACGTCCTCGACGGCGACATGGAATCTCTTATAATCGACGGCGTCGCCGACGTCATCCGCAAGCTGCCGCGGAAGCCCAAAGCCGTGCTCGTCTTCACGAGCTGCATCCACAACTTTATGGGCTGCGATCTGAAATACGTTTATTCGCAGCTCCGCGGACGCTTCCCCGATATTTATTTCACGGACTGCTACATGTATCCGATAATGCGCAAGACAAAGACGCCGCCGGATCCGATGATGCGCATGAGGCTCTACAGCTTCCTGCCGAAGTCCGCACATCGCGACGCGGAAAGCGTCAATATCATCGGGAACAACTACCCGACGGAAGACTCCTCCGACTTCGCGCGGATGCTGCGCGGCGCGGGTTACGAAATACGCGACATCACGCGCTGCCGCAGCTGGGAGGAGTACCGGAAGATGGGTGAAAGCCGACTGAACGTCGGCTATATGCCTCCCGCGCTTCCGGCGCTGCGCGACCTTAAAGAGCGCCTATGTATGGATTATATTTATATGCCTCTTTCCTATGATTACGAAGAGATAAGGAAGAGTATCCAGGCTCTATCCGAACGCCTCGATATTCCCGAAATAAACGCCGCGCTGCTAGAAGCCGACGCGGAGCGCGCGCTTGAGGCGGCGAAGCGCCTCCTCCGCGATACGCCCGTCGTGCTCGACTACACCGCGACGCCGCGCCCGCTCGGCCTCGCGGAGCTGCTGCTGGATCACGGCTTCAACGTCCGCACCGTTTACGCCGACGCGTTCATCGCCGAGGAGCGCCCTGCCTTCGACCGCCTGCGCGAAAAATTTCCCGAGCTTGAGCTGCGCGCGACCGTCCATCCCAAGATGGGGCTGCTGCCGCGCGCCGCGGCGAATCGCGATGAGAAAGTACTGGCGATCGGACAGAAGGCGGCGTATTTCGAAGACACCACTTACTTCGTGAACATGCTCGAATGCGGCGGCTATTGGGGTTTCGACGGAATTTTGCGCGTCGCCGAAGAGATATGCGACGCCTTCGTCGAAGAAAAAGATACGAAAAAAATTATACAGGTCAAGGGCTGGGGGTGCTGCTGTTGAAACAGACCTGCGCTATTCTGTCGACCTACGCGGCCGACGTTTCCGGCGTCTGCTCGGCGCTCTACGAAATGGGCGGGATGACCGTGATGCACGACGCCTCAGGCTGCAATTCGACCTACAACACGCACGACGAGCCGCGCTGGTACGATATGCCGTCGATGGTCTTCATCTCGGCTCTCGCCGAGGTCGACGCCGTGATGGGCGACGACGAAAAACTCATAGGCGACGTCTGCCGCGCCGCGGAAGAGCTTCGCCCGCGCTTCGTCGCGCTCGCCGGCACGCCGATCCCGATGATGATGGGAACGGATTTCAAAGGCGTCGCGCGTCTGATAGAAAGCCGCACGGGAATACCGACGTTCGGCTTTGCGACGAACGGGATGCACTCCTACAACAAGGGCGCGTCTACGGCGCTGGCCGCCGTCGCGGAGCGTTTCTGCGATCCATCGCTTTCGCGGCGTGAGCTGGCGGCGGAGGAGGCGCCGGAGGTCAATCTGCTCGGCGTCACGCCTCTTGATTTTTCCGTCACCGGCAACGTCGAAGCGATGAAAAAATCCTTCGTGGACGCCGGCTTTCGCGTCAACAGCTGTTGGGCGATGGGCGACGGCTGGGAGCGGCTGATGGAGGCCGGAAGGGCTCATGTGAACGTCGTCGTCTCATCGTGCGGCGAAGGGTTGGCGAAGGTCCTGCGCGAAAAATACACCATTCCGGCAGTGACGGGAATACCGATCGGCGCGGCCGCGCAGCGGGAGCTATTCGACGCGGCGCGCGCGGCGGCGAGGGACGGAAATGACAGAAAAATGCCCGCGCCCGACGCGGAAGGCGCGGAGTTTATCGTCGTAGGCGAGCCGGTGCAAAGCGCCGAGATAGCGCGCGCGCTGCACCGCGATTTTGGAATCGAAAGCGTCGGCGCGATTTCACCTCTCGATTTTCCCGACGAGGACAAGATATTCGCTCAATTGAAAAACGCTCGCACGGTAATCGCCGACCCGCTTTACAAGCCGGCCCTGCCTAAGGGCTGCCGCTTCCTTTCTCTGCCCCACGAGGGCTATTCGGGAAGGATTTTCAGGGATCAGATTCCGCTCATCATGGGCGGAAATTTTAACGAATGGATTAAAAAGGAGCTTTCTCTATGAAAAAGTTTATTGCTTTACTTATCTGTGCAGCGCTGTTGACGATTTCGGCGGGCGCGGAAGCGTCGCACATTATAACGGACCACGCCGGCGACAGCGTCGCCGTGCCGGAAAAGATCGAGCGCATCGCGGTGGCGGGGATACTGCCGTTCCCGTCGGTGCTCACGGTGTTTTTAGGCTCGGCTGAGAAGCTCGTCGGCATACCGCCTGCGTCGATGGGCGCGGCGAAGGCCGGCCTGCTGGGTGAAATTTTCCCCGAGATACTGAAGGCTGAGACGAATTTCACGTCTGGGCTCGACCTCAACATCGAAGAGTTGATGCGCCTGCGTCCGGACATAGTCTTTTACCTCGCCGGCAACAAGGAGATGGGCAGAATGATAAAAAACGCCGGCTTGACCGCCGTGGCGATATCGCCGACTAAATGGGATTACGATGTGATGCGCACGTACGACGAATGGATAAAGACGCTGAGCTCCATCTTCCCGGAGAACAAAAAGGCGGAAGCCGCCTCCTCGTACAGCCGGCGCGTCTACGGCGACGTGCAGAAGAGGGTGAAGAACGTTAGGCCGGAAGAGCGCAGAAAAGTCCTCTTCCTCTTCCAGTACGACGACAAGCGCATGGTGACGTCGGGGCGCAGCTTCTTCGGGCAATACTGGTGCGACGCCATAGGCGCCAAGAATGCGGCCGAGGAGGTGCCGGCGGACAACGCTAACGCCGTCATCACGATGGAGCAGGTATATAGGTGGAATCCCGACGTGATCTTCATAACGAACTTCACGCCGGCGATGCCGGACGATCTATACAACAACAGGATAGGCGGCGACAACTGGTCCAATGTGGCGGCCGTGAAGAACCACGCGGTCTACAAGATGCCTCTCGGCATGTACCGCTCTTACACGCCCGGCGCGGACACGCCGATAACCTTCATGTGGATGGCTCAGAAGGTCTACCCCGAGCTCTTCGGCAAGATAAACGTGGAGAGGGAGGCCTATTCATATTACAAAAAGATTTTTGGAATCACCCTAACGGACAAACAGCTGAGGGGTATCTTCAATCAGGGGCGCGCCTCCGCCGAAGGCTTCAGACAGTAGCTGATGCGTGAAAGAACCGCGTTCGCCCTGATAGCCGCCGCGCTTGTAGTTTCTCCCGTAACGGCGGTGATGGCGGGCAGATTTCCCCTTTCGGCGCACGATACGATCTCGGCGCTCTGCCCGTGGCTCTGGAGCCCCGAAGCGCCGCAGGTGGTGCGCGACGTGGTGCTGAATATACGGCTGCCGCGCGTGCTGCTCGCGATGCTCGCAGGTTCCGGGCTCGGCGTTGCGGGCGGAGCCTTTCAGGCGCTCTTTTCCAACCCGCTCGCCACTCCCGACACTCTCGGCGTGGCGACGGGCGCCTCCTTCGGCGCGGCGCTCGGCATTTTGCTCGGGCTTCCGTCGTTCGGCGTGCAGCTCTGCGCCCTTGCGTCGGGGCTCTTCGCGGTGGCGCTAGTGATGTTCGTCAGCCGCATCCGCGGCTCCTCGTCGGTGATCATGATGATACTTGCCGGCATGGTGACGAGCGCGCTCTTTTCCGCGCTCGTGTCGCTTGTGAAATACGCCGCGGATCCACAAGACGTTCTGCCCGCCGTGACCTTCTGGCTTATGGGCAGCCTTTCCGGCACCACGCGCGAAAGCGTGACGCTCGGCGCGCCTCTGATAGTCGCCGGGGTGACGGTGATATGGCTTTACCGCTGGAGGCTCAACGCTATGACCCTTTCGGAAGACGAGGCCGTTTCCCTGGGAGTAGACGTCAAGAGGACGCGCTTTGCCGTGATAGCGAGCGCGGCGGCGATAACCGCCTCCGTCGTTTCGATGTGCGGCCTTATCGGATGGGTGGGGCTGCTTATACCTCACGCTTCGCGCATGGCCTTCGGCAACGACAACAGGCGCGTCGTGCCGGCGAGCGTCGCCTTCGGCGCGCTCTTCATGCTCGCTATAGACACTGCTGCGAGGAGCTTGACGGCGTCCGAAATACCTGCGTCTATACTGACGGCCGTCATAGGAGCGCCTTTTTTCATCTTCCTGCTGAGAAAGACGGGGGGAATCAAGGCATGACGGCCGAAAATACCGCCGCCGAGCCGATGGCCCCCCTTTTTGAAGTCCGCGGCGGCTGCTTCTCCTACGGCGACGGCGACGTGCTCTGCGATATAAATTTCTGCGTCGGCGAACCGGATATACTCTGCGTATTAGGCGCGAACGGCGCGGGAAAGACGACCCTGCTGAAATGCATGCTCGGCCTGCAGAAGTGGAAGCGCGGCGCCTCCTATCTGAGAGGCAGAAGGGTCGAAAGTATCCCGGCGAAAGAATTTTGGAGCTCCGTGGGCTACGTCCCTCAGGCGAAGCTCTCCTCCTTCGCCTATACCGTCGGCGAAATGGTGCTGCTTGGAAGGAACTCGCACATCGGCGGACTTTCAATGCCGAAGGAGCGCGACAGGGAGGCGGCGCGCGGCGCTATGGATCTCGCCGGCGTATCGGACCTCTCCGGCAGGCTGTGCAGCAGGATAAGCGGCGGCGAATATCAGCTTGTGCTGATAGCGCGCGCCCTTGCCGCCGAACCTCGCCTCCTTGTGCTCGACGAGCCGGAGTCGAACCTCGATTTTAAAAATCAAAAGAGGGTGCTCTCGACGATATCGACGCTCTGCAAGGAGCGCGGTATAGCCGCGATACTTAACACCCATTACCCGGAGCACGCTATGGACATCGCGCAGCGCGCCCTGCTGCTGCTCCCGGACAGGAGCGCGATATACGGCAGCGCCGCGAACGTGCTGAACGAGGAAAATTTAAAGCGCGCGTTTGAGATCGACGTGTACATACACCGCTTCAAGATAGGAGGACGCGCTTACGCGAGCATCCTGCCCGTCGACGGCGAAGAAAAGAGACAGACGGAAAGGCTGAGAGAAATGGAGACAAGGATAGCGCAGATAGGAATAATAGTAGAGGACCCGGACGCGGCTGAGAAGATAAACAAGCTGCTGCACGAATACAGCGAATTTATCATAGGGCGCATGGGCATGCCGTACAGAGAGCGCAACATTTCGATAATAAGCGTGATCATCGACGCGCCGAACGAAAAAATAAGCGCCCTCTCCGGAAAGCTCGGAATGTTTCCAGGAGTGAGCGCGAAAACGGTTTACTCAAAGCTGTGATGCGGCGCTTCGTCAGGGCTTGTCGTCACAGCGAGCCCTTCAGTCCGAGCATTATGTCGCCGCCCTCGAAGAGAAATATCGGCGCGCCCGGCCTCCTCCTCGCGGCAGGGTAGGATGCAGCAGTGGCGAAGAAGCGTCGCACCGCCTATTGTATGGGAGGCGCGCTGCGGATATACTATTGCCATGTTTATGCTGTTTCCGTTCCTTCTTCCTATATACGTGACCCTGAGGCTCCTCCTGCCGCTGCAGCTTTCGGTCCCCGTAAAAATCACCGCTTCCTTTCTACTCTTTGCCGCGGCGCTTAAACAACAGTTCTTCATGCGCTTCGGCGGGGACTTCTTTTCGCCGGAGCTGCCGCAGTGGCTCATAGTCGCCTACGGCTGCGCGTTCAGCGCCCTATTTCTGCTCTTTGTCTTCACGCTCTGCAAGGATGTCTTTCAAATCGTGGCTTTGTCCGCGAGATTCTTCTTTCCGCGGCTGCCGCGTTTTTCTCCGACCTCCCGCGCGGCGGCGGCAATCTCCGCGCTCTCCCTGCTGCTCGCCGTCTACGGTGCTTACGAAGCGCAGCGTCTGCCGCGAGTCGTGGAGATAAAAATTCCACTAGCGAATCTGCCGCCGGAATTTGAAAACTTCAAAATCGCTCTGCTATGCGACCTGCATATAAGCGCGTCGCGGCGCGCGGATTTTGCGCGCGCCGTCTCCGAGAGGACGAACGCACTGTCGCCCGACCTGATACTGATCGCGGGGGATTTTATCGACGGCGCGAGAGAAGTCAGAAGCGGAGACGTCCTTCCCCTCGCTGCGCTGCGCGCGCCGTGCGGAGTCTTGGGAATCCTCGGCAACCACGAATATTATTTTGGGCCAGACGAATGGATGAGCTTTTTCGAAGAAGAGCTCGGCATAAAAATGCTGCTGAACGCGCATGCGCTGATTTCGCGCGGCAACGCGGAAATCGCCGTCGCCGGCCTGGCGGACGAAGCGGCGCGCCGTTTTTCCGGCCGCGAGCCTCCGGATGTGAAGAAAGCCCTTTGGGGAATCCCTGCCGGTGTTCCGATAATACTTTTAGACCATCGGCCCGGGGCCGCGAAGAGAAACGCCGCGGCGGGCGCGGACTTGCAGCTCTCGGGGCACACGCACGGCGGTATGGCTCCCTTTCTGTCGCCCATAGTGAAAAAATTCAACGGCGGCTACCTGCGCGGCCTCTACCGCGTCGGCGCGATGAAGCTCTACGTCTCTCCCGGCACGGGCATATGGAACGGCTTTCTGCTGCGCCTCTTCGATCCTTCCGAGATAACCGTGATACTGCTTACGGCGTTGAAGTGATTCCCTGCCGTGAAAATTTCCGGCGCATAAAAGACAGATAATCTACCGGCCGCGCTGTCGGAATACTCCGCGTTCGTCGCGCTAAACGGCAAATGTCAGATGCGCGCGGGCACTTTCTGGATGTAAAATATCAGAGGCGGCCGCGGGCTGTCGTTTTGCGACGGCCGAATCCTTTTGGCGGCGAGGCATTGGAGTGAGCGATATGGTCGGCGTTGTTGATGTTGGAGGAGGTATGCGCGCGGTGTACGGCGCTGGCGTCTTTGATTACTGTCTGGATCGCGGCATCCGCTTCGATTACGGCATCGGCGTCTCAGCCGGAGGCGCGAACATAATATCTTACCTTGCGGGACAGAGGGGGCGGAATTACCGTTTTTACACGGAGTATTCGCTTCGGAAGGAATACATGGGCGTCGGACGCTTTCTGAAGACGGGAAATTATATCGACCTCGATTACATCTACGGAACTCTGACGAATTCCGACGGCGAGGACCCCCTCGATTACGATGCCGTGATGAACTCGGATATCGATATGTGCATCGTCGCGACGGACGCGGAGAGCGGGGAAGCCGTCTATTACGCCAAAAAAGATTATAAGAGGGACGACTACGGGATGATCAAAGGCTCCTGCTGCGTCCCGATCGCCGACAGGCCGTACCGTTACCGCGGAAGGCTGCTCTACGACGGCGGGCTGAGCGATCCTATCCCGCTCGAAAAGGCGCTTGCCGAAGGGTGCGACAGGGTCGTCGTCATCCTGACGAGGCCGAGGGATTACGCCGAGAGGGAGACTCTCATCTCTTTTCTCATAAGAAAAAAATATCCTAAAGCGGCAAAGGGGCTTTCGATGCGCGCGAAACGCTACAACGCACAGCTCGCGCTCTGCAAAAGATACGAAAGCGAAGGCAGAGTCCTCATCGTTGCGCCGGATGACATAGGACGTGTGAGGATGTTGTCGAAAAACAGGAACGCGGGAAAATATCTGTACGAAAAAGGATATCGCGACGCCGAAGCGATATCGCGCTTTTTAAAAAGGGGCAGAGGACGCAAATAAAGCGCCTTGCCGGCTCGCCGACGGAATGCTGTTTAATCTATGAAATTTCAGGTCAAGATATCATCGTCGAGCGAACTGCGCCTCGAAATAAAAAAACGGCGGTGCGGTTGAGACCCATGGAAAAAATTTTCGCGATGCGGGTGTGAAATGCCGTCACTTATGTTAAAATGCTATGATTGAACGTAGGGCGTTGGAATATTTGAAAGGGGAAAATAAATTGAAGACAGAGATACTTTCGCAAGAGAAGGAAATAGTTGAAGCTAAAGCGCAGTTCACCGCCGAAGAGATCGCAAAGGCGATCGACGAGACTTACAAAAAAATTTCAAGAGAGGCCAACATTAAGGGTTTTCGCAAGGGCAAGGTGCCGCGCAGGGCTATAGAGCTCTATTTCCCGAAGGAGACGGTGCTGGCCGAGACGCTTGAAAAAATCATTCCGGACGCCGTTGACAAAATGGTCGAAGAGTTCGAGCTGAAGCTCATCGGAGAGCCGGAGCTGAAGCCGGAGAAAATAGAAGAAGGCAAGGGTTACGAGTTCACGGTCAAATTCGAAGTGACGCCGGATATAGAGCTTCCCGACATCTCCGAGATAGAGATCGAAAAGCCGATATACGAGACGACGCCGGAGATGGTGCAGGCCAGGATGGATAGTATAATCGACGCCTACAGCGAGTTGGTCCCGACCTACGAAGAGCGCCCGCTTACAAAGGAGGACTATGCCTCCGTGAAGTTCGACACGATAGTATGCCATGAGGATGGCAGCGAGGAAAAGGCCGAAGAGGGGCGGAAGACGGAGATTTTCCTCGGAGCTCCGAACTCGCGCCCCGAAGTGGTAGACGCCATAGTCGGCAGAAAGCCCGGAGAAAAAGTATCGGTCGAGCTTCCCCTATCGGGCGAAGATGCGAAGACGGATCATGCGCTGAAGAGCCGTCATGAGATAGAGATACTCGGCATAATGAAGAAGAAGGACGACGAACTGACCGACGAAAAGGTGAAGGAAATCACCGGCAAAAGAATCGGCAGCATCGACGAATTCAGGGCCGAGATCGAGAAGCACCTTAAGGAAGCCGGCGAGGCGCGCAGCGCGGAGGCCATGAAGGACAACGCGCTCTTCGCGCTCTGCGACAAGATAGAGGTCGAGCTGCCGCAGAAGCTCGTCGAGCGCCAAAAGGCCGCGATGAAGAAGCAGCAGGAGGAGCGTCTCAAGGGAGACGACAAGACGTTGTTCGACGATTACCTCGAGAAGAACGGAATGGACAGGGAAGTCTACGATACGGAGCTCGACGCCGCGGCGAGAAACATAGTGAAGCAGGCGCTCGTCCTTGAAGCCGTGGCCGATGAAAACGACATCCAATGCACGCCGGACGACCTTTCTAAGGAGATCGCGTCCATTGCAAGGCGAATCGGAGTCGAGGAGAAGAAGTTCCAGGAATACGTCTACGGAGACGCCAACCGCCTTTACAACATAGCTGACAAGCTCCGCCACCGCAAGACGCTCGACTATCTCGTCTCTGCTATGAAGGTCAAGGAAAGCGCGCCGGAAAAAGAGGAAAAGGCGGAGGAAAAAGAGGGGGAATAGCTTATGAGTTATTACATTCCATTCGTTGTCGAGCAATCCGGGCGCGGCGAACGCTCCTATGACATTTACAGCCGTCTGCTGAAGGATAGGATAGTATTCCTCGGGACGGAGATCGACGATTCAGTGGCGAACGTCGTCGTCGCTCAGCTTCTCTTCCTTGAGAGCGAGGACCCGGACAAAGACATTTCACTTTATATAAACAGCCCGGGCGGCTCCGTTTCGGCCGGGCTCGCCATATACGACACGATGCAGTACATTCACCCCAACGTCTCGACCATATGCCTCGGCATGGCTGCGAGCATGGGTGCGGTGCTGCTGACGGCCGGCGCGTCCGGGAAGCGCTTCGCGCTGCCGAATGCGAAGATAATGATTCATCAGCCGATGGGCGGCATGCAGGGGCAGGCCTCTGACATAGAAATACACGCGAAAGAGATAGTCAAAACGCGCGAAACTCTGAACAAAATACTTGCAAAACACACAGGACAGCCGCTCGAGAAGATAACGACGGACACCGACAGGGATTATTATATGACGGCCGAGGAGGCTCTTTCCTATGGCCTTGTCGATAAGATAATCGAAAAAAGATAACACATCTCACGAGGGGATTCCTGCGGGAATCTCCTCATTTATGCAAGAGGTGCTTTCATGGCTATGGACAAGAACAACGATACAAAAGAGGCGGCAAGGGAAAGGGCTAAGAGCAGAAGGGGGCGCTGCTCCTTCTGCGGGAAGTCGCAGGACGAAGTTCCGAGGCTTTTCGCTGCTCCGCAGTCCAACGTTTACATCTGCTCAGACTGCGTACAGATATGCAACATGATGATGAGGGACAGCATGCCTCAGATGACTTACGAGTCTCCGCGCTATGATTCCGCCGGCTCCCCGGCTTCGCTTCCGGCTCTCGACGAGCTCCCCAAACCGCATGAGATAAAGGAGTACCTCGATCAGTACGTGATAGGGCAAAACCAGGCTAAGAAGGTCCTCTCTGTCGCCGTGTATAACCATTACAAGAGGATAATGAATCCGGCCGATGAAAGCGACGACGTAGAGCTGCCGAAGTGCAACGTGCTGCTCGTCGGTCCTACTGGGAGCGGAAAGACTCTGCTCGCGCAGACCCTCGCGAAGCGCCTCAGCGTGCCCTTCGCGATGACGGACGCGACTACGCTTACCGAAGCCGGCTATGTCGGTGAAGACGTAGAGAATATTCTACTGCGCCTCCTTCAGGCGGCCGATTTTGACATTCAGGCCGCGGAGCGCGGCATAATATATATCGATGAAATAGATAAAATCGCGCGCAAATCGGAATCCACCTCAATAACGCGCGATGTTTCCGGCGAAGGAGTGCAGCAGGCGCTGCTGAAGATAATAGAGGGCACCGTCGCCAACATTCCGCCGAAGGGCGGGCGCAAGCACCCGGCGCAGGAGACGATCCCCATGGATACTCACAACATCCTCTTCATCTGCGGCGGAGCTTTCGACGGGCTCGACAAGATCATCGCGCAGCGCACGAGCGAAAAACAGCTCGGCTTCGGCTCGGAGATAAAATCCAAAAGCGTGGGCGGCGATACGAACGAGCTGCTTAGAAAGCTCGAACCGGACGATCTCCGCGCTTTCGGCTTCATACCGGAGTTTATCGGCCGCCTTCCCGTTCTCGTCGCGCTCGACGCGCTTTCCGACGAGGACCTGATACGCATACTCAAGGAGCCGAGGAACGCACCGCTCAAGCAGTATAAGAAGCTCTTCTCGCTCGAGGATATAGACCTCGAATTTACGGACGACGCGGTTAAGACGATCGCGCAGAAAGCGGTCAAGCTGAACACCGGCGCGCGCGGTCTGCGCACGATCCTCGAAAAGCTCATGCTCGACCTGCAATACGAAATTCCCAATAAAGCGACGAATATCAAATCTCTTACGGTTACTAAGGAGTCAGTCGAAGGTACCGAAAAACCTATAATGGAGAGTGCTTCGCGTGCCAGTTCAGAGTGAGAGAAATATAGTCTGCCCCGTTATACCGGTCAGGGGGCTTGTAATTTTCCCCGGCGTGGTCTCGCCGCTCTTCGTCAGCAGGCCGCGTTCGATTCGCGCAGCGGAGGAAGCGGGGGAGCGCGACCGCATTATTTTCGTCGCGGCGGAAAAACGTCCCTATGCGGAAACGCTTACGCCGGGCAACCTCTACTCCGTCGGCACGGTCTGCAAAATGCTGCAGAACGTCCGGCTGCCCGACGGCTCTCTGAAGGTCGTCGCCGAAGGGGGTTACAGGGCGAAGAGCGTCAGGTTCGCGGACCACGACTCGTATATGCAGGCGTCGGTGGCGCCGCTCGACGACAGCAGAGGGCTCATAGCTAACCCACCTTCCGCACCAGTCAGGGCGCGTATGCGCGCGCTGCTTCGCGAGTTCGAGCAGAACGTCCGCCTCGACCCAAAGCTGCCCGACGAGATATACCGCTCAGTCAGCGGCATAGACGACGCCTCGACGCTAGGCGACGTCATCGCGTCGCACAGCCGCCTCGAAATAGAAGACAAGCAGAAGCTGCTGGAAACCGCCGACGCGGAGGAACGTCTCGACCTTCTGCTGAGGATGCTCGTCGCGGAGAACAAGCTGCTCGCCCTCGAACGCGAGATCGAAGAAAAGGTGCGCTCCGAAATGGAAAAGGAGCAGCACAACTATTACCTTCGCGAGAAGCTGAAGGTGATAAACGAAGAACTGGGAGAGGAAAGCCCGGCTAACGAAGCGGAGGAAATGAGAGCCGCCGCTGCGGGCGCCGGCATGCCGGAAGCGATTCTCGAAAGGGTGAACAAGGAAATAAACCGCTTCGGCAAGCTTGCGCCCTTTTCGCCCGAGGCCGCCGTAGCGCGCTCGTATATAGAGACGCTGAACGAGCTGCCGTGGAACAAATCGACCGACGACTGCCTCGACCTCGGCAATGCGAGGCGCGTGCTCGAAGAGGATCACTACGGCCTTGAGGACGTCAAGAAACGCATACTCGAATACCTCGCCGTGAAGAGCCGTGCCGGCGGCAAAATGCGCGCGCAGGTGATATGCTTCGCCGGGCCTCCCGGTGTCGGCAAGACGTCGCTCGGACGCTCGATAGCGCGCGCTATGGGGCGCAAATTCATAAACATTTCGCTCGGCGGCATGAGGGACGAGGCGGAGATACGCGGCCACAGGCGCACCTACGTCGGAGCGCTGCCGGGACGGTTGATTCAGAAGATAAGGCAGTGCGGCGTCAACAATCCGCTCATATTGATGGACGAAATCGACAAGCTCGGCTCGGATTTCCGGGGCGACCCTTCGTCGGCTCTGCTCGAAGCTCTCGACCCCGAACAGAACTGGCACTTTGTCGATAATTTTCTCGAAGTCCCCTTCGACCTCAGCAAGGTGATGTTCATCACGACCGCCAACGCGACCGCGACGATTCCGCGCCCCTTGCTTGACCGCATGGAAGTGATCCCCCTTCCGGGCTACGTGATGGAGGAGAAGCTGAACATCGCGAAGCGGCATCTGCTGCCGCGGATAACGGCTGAGCACGGGCTCGAAGAGAACGACATGAAGCTTTCCGACGCGGCTCTGAAAGAGATAATTTCTTCCTATACGATAGAGGCGGGCGTCAGGTCTCTCGACCGCGAACTTTCAAAGATCGCGCGAAGGGTCGCCGTCGAGCTCTCGGAGGGGAAGGAAAGAGTTTCGCTCTCGAAGGGCAGGCTGAAAGATGTCCTCGGCGCCCCGAAGCTTCACAGGACGAAAATCCCCAAGGATAAGACGCTCGGCACGGCGATAGGGCTCGCGTGGACCGAAGCCGGCGGCGACGTGATACTTATCGAATCCGCCGTGATGGACGGGAACGGCAAGGTCACCTATACCGGCAACCTGGGCGAGATAATGCAAGAGTCTGCGACCACGGCGCTCGCTTATCTGAGGTCTCACGCCTCCGATTATTCGCTCTCTGATTTCAAATGGAACAAGAAGGACATACATATCCATGTGCCGGCCGGGGCCGTCCCGAAAGATGGGCCGTCGGCGGGCATAACGCTCGCGCTTTCGCTCGCGTCTACGCTCACTGGAAGAAGGATAGTCACAAGCTTCGCGATGACGGGAGAGATGACGCTGCACGGCAACGTGCTGCCGATCGGCGGAGTCAGGGAAAAGATTTTAGCGGCGAAACGTTATGGAATCAAAGATATAATACTGCCCATATCGAACAAAGCAGACACATCCGAACTGAGCGAATGGGTGCTTTCGGGGATGCATCTGCATTTTGTCTCGGATATCTCCGAGGTATTTGCCTTCGCGCTTGGAGAATAAAATGGCGGCGTGGAAATCTGAGCTCTTCTGCACGGCTTTCAACAAGGGGCAGCTACCGGCGCCCGCTCTGCCTGAAATCGTTTTTCTCGGGCGCTCTAACGTCGGCAAATCCACTCTGATAAACGCGCTGCTCGGCAGGAGAATCGCCAAGGTCAGCTCTAAGCCCGGCAAGACGCGCAGCATAAATTTTTACGGTGTCGACGCCGGCGCCGATAAATTTTTTCTCGTCGATCTGCCGGGCTACGGCTACGCGGCCTGCGGCGTGCAGGAGCGCCGGAGCTGGTGGCGTCTTATCGAAGATTACTTCGGACAGAAGAGGAAAATATCCTACGCCGTGCATCTCATAGATTTCCGCCACGGCCCTCTCGCAAAGGACAGAGAGCTCATAGAATGGCTCGACGGGTGGGAAGTGCCGCGCCTCGTCGTATTCACCAAAGGGGATAAGATATCTCCCGGCAAACGCAGAGCGCAATATAACGCCCTCTTGCGCGCGGGAATCGATTCCCTACTGCCGCCCTTCGTCACCTGCGGCGTGAACGACGCGGAGATGCAGAAGCTGCGTGAAGGAATCATCGAGGCGCTGAGGGAAATGATTCGGCTCGACGAGGTTGAAGCCGAGTAGAACCGGAGCTTTACCCGGAGCCGGTATGTCGGAACGGCCGTACTGCCGGGAACGGGAATAGAAGGGCCGCGCCACCAGGCCGGTCCGTTGAGGAGGAAATCTGAAATGGATCCTGAAAAGACGCAGTTGAGTAAGGGCTACGACCCCGTACCCATCGAGGACAAGTGGTACGCGGAATGGGTGAAGAGCGGGCTTTTCCACGCCGACGAGACGTCGGCCAAGCTGCACTTCTCGATAGTCATCCCTCCGCCGAACGTGACGGGCTCTCTGCACGTCGGACACGCGCTCGACAATACGCTGCAGGATATTCTCTGCCGCACGAAGAGGATGCAGGGCTGCGAGGTGCTCTGGCTGCCCGGCACGGACCATGCCGGCATCGCGACGCAGAATGTGGTCGAACGCTCCCTTGCAGAAGAGGGCGTTTCACGCCACGACCTCGGGCGCGAGGAATTTGTGAAAAGAGTCTGGCAGTGGAAAGAGAAATACGGCAGCACGATCATCAATCAGCTCAAGAAGCTCGGCGCGTCGTGCGACTGGGAGCGGGAGCGCTTCACGATGGACGAGGGGCTTTCACGCGCGGTCCGCAAAATATTCGTCGAGCTGCACAGAAAAGGCCTCATCTACCGTGGCAAGTACCTTATCAACTGGTGTCCGAGATGTCAGACGGCGCTTTCCGACCTGGAGGTCGAGCACGAGGAGGAGGACGGAAGGTTCTACGAGGTCTCCTATAAATTCGCGGATGGCGGGGAGGGCGCCGTCGTCGTAATGACGACGCGTCCCGAAACGATTCTCGGAGACAGCGCGATAGCGATACATCCGCGCGACGAGAAGAATCGCCGCCTCGTCGGCAAAAAAGTCGTCGTGCCTCTCGTCGGGCGCGTGATTCCCGTTATAGAAGACAATATGGTCGACCCCGATTTCGGTACAGGCTGCGTCAAGATCACGCCGGCGCACGACCCCAACGACTTCCTCGTCGGACAGCGCCACAACCTCGAACAGATACAGGTCATAGACGGGCGCGGCGTGATGAACGAAAACTCCGGCAAGTATCGGGGCATGGGGAGGTTTGAAGCGCGCGAAGCCGTCGTAGAGGATCTGAAAAAGGCAGGGCTCCTGCTCTCCGTTACAGACCTCAAGCACTCTGTGGGGCACTGCTACCGCTGCCACACCGTCATCGAACCGTACCTTTCGGAGCAGTGGTTCGTCAAGACGCGCCCTCTCGCGGATGCGGGAGTCGCCGCGGTCAAGGCCGGCAAGATAAAATTCGTGCCCGAGCAGTGGACGAACGTATACTATCAGTGGATGGAAAACATCCGCGACTGGTGCATCTCCCGCCAGCTCTGGTGGGGGCACAGAATCCCCGCTTGGTACTGCGACGAGTGTGGCTGCGTCATGGTCGAAGAGGAGACGCCGCTGAAGTGCCCGAAGTGCGGCAATGCGAAGCTGCGCCAGGACGAGGACGTCCTTGACACCTGGTTCTCGAGCGGGCTCTGGCCCTTCTCGACGATGGGCTGGCCCGACGACACGCAGACGCTCAGAAAATTCTATCCGACGTCGGTGCTCGTAACGGGCTTCGACATCATATTCTTCTGGGTGGCGCGCATGATAATGTTCGGGCTCGAAGGGATGAAGGGCGAAGTGCCCTTCCGCGACGTTTACATCCACGCGCTCGTCCGCGACGAAAAGGGACAGAAGATGAGCAAGTCGCGTGGAAACGTCATCGACCCGCTGACGATAGTCAAGGATTACGGTGCAGACGCCCTGCGCCTGACGCTCGCGGCCCTCACGGTGCAGGGGCGCGACATCTTCCTCTCGACCGAGCGCATCTCGACCTACCGCCTCTTTATGAACAAGCTTTGGAACGCAAGCCGCTTCGCTCTTATGAACCTTGGCGCGAAAGGGGAGGAGCCCCGCATCGACGAAGGGGAGCTCAAGCTGCAGGACAAGTGGATTCTCAACAGGATATCACAGATATCGGCCGAGATGACGCGCCTGCTCGACGGCTACTTTTTCGGAGAGGCCGCGCGCCTCATGTACGACTTCACCTGGGGCGAGCTCTGCGACTGGTATCTGGAGCTTTCGAAACCCGCGCTGCGCGGCGAAGAGGGCGAGGCGCGCCGCAGGACGACGCAGGCCGTGCTGCTCGCGCTCTTTGAAGACGTGCTGAAGCTGCTGCATCCGATCATCCCCTTCGTCACCGAGGAACTGTGGCACGCCTTCCCCTTCGGTGAAGAGCTCATAGAGCGCTGCGGCTGGCCGAAGCCGCGCGTCGCGGAGATAGACGAAAAGCCCCTTTCGGATATGGCCTTCGTCCAGGACGTCGTGCGCGCGGTCAGGAACCTTCGCGCCGAGGCGCGCATCGCCCCTCAGCAGCTCATAGGCGGCGTAACCTTCAACGTGCACGACGCCGACAAGCTTGCGCTGTTGCGCTCCGCCGAAGAACAGACGTCGCTGCTGACGAAGGTAAAGAGAATCACCTTCGCGGAGGGAAGCTCCGAAAAGCCTGAAAAAAGCCTCGCGGCGGTACTCGACGGCGTACAGGTATATCTGCCGGTCGGCGAGCTCCTTGACGTGGAAAAAGAGATTCAGCGCCTGAAGAACGACATAGCGAAGCTCGAAAAGGAGATAGAGAAGGGCAAAGCGAAGCTCGCGAACAAAAACTTCGTCGAACGCGCGCCCGAAGAGGTCATTGAGAAGGAAAAGAGCGTCCTCGCCGACAACGAAACGAAGGCGCGCCGCATGAAGGAAAACCTCAGCAGCCTGACAGACTGATCTATATGAGCGAAAAAAAAGAATTTGCGGAAATAGAAAAAAAACTGCAGGCCATGGCGAGCCCCGGGATCCGCCCCGGGCTCGCCCGCCTTGCGAAGCTCCTCCTTGAAGTGGGGACGCCGCAGGATAAATTTCCGGCGGTCCACATCGCCGGTACGAACGGGAAGGGATCGACCGCCGCGTCGCTCTATTCGATTCTGCGCGCGTCCGGCTATAAGACGGCGCTTTACACGAGCCCTCATCTGGTAGATTTTTCCGAGCGCCTGGAAATCGACGGCGAAAGGATATCCTCCACCAAATGGCGCGGCGCGATAGCGGAGATCGAATCTATAATAGGAAGGACGCCCTTCTTTTCCGAGAATCTGCCGACGTACTTCGAACTGACGACGGCGGCTGCGATGCTGATAACGGCCGAGGAGGAGCCGGACGTCGCGATATTCGAGGCGGGGATGGGCGGACGCCTCGACGCTACGAACATACTTGGGGACGTCAGGCTCAGCGTCATCGTCCCGATAGGGCTCGATCACATGGAATATCTCGGCGGCACCCTGGCGAAGGTGGCGGCGGAAAAATTTGCGATAATGCGCAGGGGCGCGCCCGCGCTCTTCGCCGGAAGCAAAGAGCTAAACGCGCAGTTCGCCGCGGCGGCGAAGTCGAGCGGCGCCGTCCCGTACATTTTTTCTTCGCTGCGCCGAATAACCGACGCGTCGTACTCTCTGCGCGGCTGCGACTTCACGCTCGCCGACGCGGCCGGCGCGAAAGATTCATATCACACGCCGCTCGTCGGGACCTTCCAGCCGGAGAACGCTTCTCTTGCGGTAACGGCTGCCGAGCTTCTGGCGAAGGATTTCCCGAAGATCACTAAGCAGACGATAAAAGCCGGTGCCGCCTCCGCCGTCTGGCAGGGACGCATGGAGGTCGTCTCCCCGCGGCGCCCCTTTATCATAGACGGCGGACACAATCCGCACGCTATGAGGCGCGTGGCTCAGACGCTCAAAACATTGCTGCCCGGCCGGCGCGTGAATATCGTCGTCGCGATGATGAAGGACAAAGAAGTAGGACGGGCCCTCGCATATCTGCGAGGCGCGGACGCGGCCCTTTTCTGCACGCAGGTGCCGGGCAGCGCGCGCTCCCTCGACGCCTATGAGATGAAGCGCGCCGCGGAAGCGGAGGGGCTCGAAACGGCTGGTGGCTACGACGACCCGGTAGAGGCGATAAACGCGGCGCTTGCGCTGCCTTCGCCGCTGCTCTGCTGCGGCAGCCTCTTTCTCGTCGGCTACATAAAGGAACATATAGATGAACTTCGAGGGCTTTAAAACGACGGAAGACGGACGCGGGGTCGTCGTAGAAATGGCGATGCCGCCTCTTTTACGCGGACATTTTTTCGCTAAGCTCTACGCGAGGGGGGAGATGAACGACGCGGCCCGCGGCGACCCGGGCGCCGTGTGGAGGACGCTTTCCGCGGAGTACGGAGAGACGCCGCTCGTCGCGCCGCATCAGGTGCACGGCACGAGGATAATCGAGGCCGGAGAGGCTGTGGCCCTGCCGCTGCGCCCCGAGGCGGACGCCCTGCATATCGCGCCCTCTTCGTCGGCCTTCGCGAGCCTGCGCTTTGCCGACTGCGCTCCGGTCGTGATCGCCGGCCGCGCCGAAGAGCCGTGGATGTATATACTTCATTCGGGCTTCAAAGGCACGCTTCAGAATATATCGGCCGCCGTGCTCCAAAACGCCGCGGAGAGGTACCGCTCTTTCTCCCCACGCGGCGTATGGGCGTGGGTCTGCCCCGCGATCGGCGCCGAGTGTTACTCGCGCAGAAGGGAGGATCCGTCCGCCGCGGAGGCCGTTGAAAAATTTTCCGCTGAAAACTTCCGCGAGGATGGAGAATTTTTCAGATTCGACATCAAGCGCGAGATAGCGCGCCAGATCGCCGATTTCGGCGTGCCGCGCGGCAATATTTTTATTTACGACTGTTGCACGTCCTGCCGCCGCGATTATTTTTACTCCTACCGCGCCGGCGACGGGGAAAAAAGGCTTTTTCTTTTGGCGGGGAAGGCCAAAAGCGCTGGGAAAGTGTGAGAATGTTAAAAGGCTGGATAATAATTTTTACGGCCGAGAGGTGAAGCAAATGGAAAATATCCGGGTGGGAGTCGTCGGCGTGGGGCATCTGGGGATGCACCACGCGAGGGTTTACACGGAAATTTTAGGCGCCCAGCTTGTGGGCGTCGTCGATATAAACGAGGAACGAGCACAGACGATAGCGGAACCGCTTGGCGTGCCGGCTTACGGCGATTTTGCAACGTTCCTGAGAATCGCCCGCCCGGACGCGGTCAGCATAGTCGTCCCGACGAGCAAACATTACGAGATCGCGAAGGTCGCTATGGAGCACGACGCGCACGTGCTCGTGGAAAAGCCGGTAACGACGAGCGTCGACGAGGCTGAGAAGCTGCTTAACCTGGCGGTGGAAAGGGACGTCATACTTCAGGTCGGCCACATAGAACGCTTCAACAGCGCGGTGGAGCACGTGCGCGAATTCGTCAAAGACCCCTATTTCATACAGACGCGTAGGGTCGGCCCCTTCTCGCCGCGGATAAGCGACGTCGGCGTCGTCCTCGACCTGATGATTCACGACGTGGATATAATCCTCTCGATGGTCAACTCTGAGCTGATATCCATATCGGCGATGGGGCGCTGCATACGCACCGACCACGAGGACATCGCCTCGGTGCAGCTGCGCTTTGCGAACGGCGCGATGGCTCAGATTCTCGTGAGCCGCGTCAGCGAAAAGCGCCAGCGCATGATGGAGATAACGGAAGCCGAGAGGTTTGTCACGGTGAACTTCGAGACGCAGGACATAACGGTGCAGCGCAGCGTCCGCGAGAGCGGCGGCAATATCGTCGAGGTCGTTGAGCATCCCGTCTTCCCGAAGACCGAGCCTCTGAAGATGGAGCTGCAGCATTTCATATCCTGCATACGCGACGGGCTCCAGCCCATGGTCGGCATCAAGGACGGCAAGCGCGCGCTCGAGGTCTGCGTCGCCGCGCTGCGCCAGATACACGAGGAAAAGCCGCAGAGCGCGTCCATCCTTTCCGCGATGTAAAAAACCGACGGCGGCCGCCGCTTCGAGAGTCGTTAAAAAAATCAATGACAGCTGCCGATTTAAGAGTTATTATTAAGAGAGGGAAAGATTTTTCCTCTCTTTTTTGTGCACTCAGATGCCGGAAGGGTGATTTGCAAGTTGGCGGAAATTTTTAAAAACATACCATCTGTAAATATCCAGGCTTTCGCAGCGCTGGCGCTCTTCTGCGTTTCGCTCTTTCTCGCCAGGATGATCGTGAACATACAGTCGGGAAAGTGGCCCGGAAACGAGATGTGGATCACTTATCTGCGGGTCGTCCTCGGCTTCACCTTTGCCGCGTCGATAGGCCTCGGTTTCTACAGCTTCGCGGGAATCGACATCCTTTTCGGCCGAGGCGGACTCTGATGCGCAAAAATTTCTTGATGCTCCGCAACCAATACAATAGACAGGGAGAGTTTGATCGATGAATAATCTGCTCGAGCGCGCCGCAGCGGGCGACATAAGGGCGATAGGACGGCTGATCAGCCTTGTGGAAGCCGAGAGTTCGTCTTCGAAGGACATTATGAAGACGATATATCCAAAGAGCGGGCGCGCGCATGTGATAGGCATAACAGGAAGTCCGGGCGCCGGCAAAAGCACCTTCGTCAACAGGCTGATCGCACAGTTCCTCGCCGAAGGCAAAAGGGTCGGAGTCATCGCGATCGACCCCTCGAGCCCTTTTACGGGCGGAGCCATTCTCGGCGACCGTCTACGCATGCAGGACCACGCGCTAGAAGAGGAGGTCTTCATCCGCAGCATGGGATCGCGCGGAAACCTCGGCGGCGTGAGCCGCAGCACTCACGAAGGCGCGCTGATCCTCGACGCCTGCGGCTACGACGTAGTTATAGTCGAAACGGTCGGGGTCGGGCAGTCCGAGGTCGACATCGTCAAAATCGCCGATACCGTCTGTCTCATACTTACGCCGGGAATGGGCGACGACGTCCAGATCATGAAGGCCGGCATTATGGAGATAGCCGATATATTCGTTGTAAACAAGGCCGACAGGGAAGGAGCCGACAAGGTTGCGGCAGACGTGCAGGTCATGCTGAAGATGCTCGGCGAAAGGGAATGGGTCCCTCCCGTCGTGCTCGTCTCTTCGCAGAAAAACACCGGCGTCGACCAGGCCAAAGAGGTGATAAACAAGCACTCCGCGTATCTGGCGGAGAGCGCGGAGGGCAGGCGCCGCCGCTGGTCGCAGCTCGAAATGGAGGTCGAGGCGATACTGCGCGGCGAAATTTCTTCTATTGTAGAAAAGGAATGGAAAGAGCGCCGGAACGACGGGCTGATGGAGGACCTGTCCGCGAGGAAGTGCGATCCCTATACGCTCTCCGGAGAAATTATTCAGAAGATAATAAAGTAAATTTTTACGGAGGAATAGATAATGAAAATCGCGGTAGCTTCCGACCACGCCGGTTACAAATTGAAAGAAGAAATAAAGAGACACCTCGCAGAAAAAAATTACGATGTGCTCGATTTTGGGAGCGCGTCGGCGGAGCTGAAGGTAGATTATCCGGACTGGGGCTTCAAGGCGGCCGGAGCGGTCGCGAGCCACAAGGCGGAGCGCGGCATACTAGTCTGCGGCACCGGCATAGGCATGAGCATAGTCGCGAACAAGGTGCGCGGCATCCGCGCGGCGCTCTGTCACGACCATTTCACGGCTGTAATGAGCCGCCGCCACAACGACGCGAACGTGCTTGTGCTCGGCGCGCGCGTGCTCGGCGCCGACGTGGCGCGCGACATGGTCGATGTGTGGCTCGACGAGCCCTTTGAAGGAGGGCGCCACTCCTTCCGTCTTGACAAGATATCAGCCTACGAGGAGGAGAACTGCAAGAAGCTCGAAGCCTCCTCCGGCGGCGGACGCACCGTCGTCATAGACCATCCCCTCGTGCGCCACAAGCTCGGCCTCTTGCGCAACAAAGAGACGTCGTCGAAGGACTTCCGCGACCTCGTTCAGGAGGTCGCCGGGCTGATGGTCTACGAAGTAACACGCCATTTGCCGCTCGAAGAGACGGAGATCGAGACTCCGATCGAAAAGACGCGCGTCTTCACTCTCTCCGGCAAGAAGCTCGCCGTCGTTCCGGTGCTGCGCGCCGGGCTCGGCATGGTCGAGGGCATACTGAAGCTCGTGCCTAACGCGAAGGTCGGGCACATAGGGCTTTACCGCGATCCAAAGACGCTGAAGCCGGTCGATTATTACTGTAAACTGCCCTGCGATATTTCTGAAAGGGAAATTTTCGTCGTCGACCCGATGCTGGCGACGGGCGGCTCCGCCGTGGCGGCAGTCGGCCATATCATAGAGAGGGGCGGAAAGAAGATATCTCTCGTCTCGCTCATCGCGGCTCCCGAAGGCATAGCGACCTTCCATGAGGCGCATCCCGACGTCGATATATTTGTCGCCGCAGTCGACAGCCATCTGAACGAACACTGCTACATCGTTCCGGGGCTTGGAGACGCCGGAGACAGATTGTTCGGCACAAAATAACTGACGCGAAGGGAAATTAATTTGCTTTCGATTTATCTCTTTACGCTTTTAAACTTCCTCTGGGGACTCGTCGGCACGCCCGTCGCGATCGCTCTTGCGCGGAAATTCAGGCTGCTCGACGTCCCCGGAGGAAGAAAGAAGCACGGCGGCATAATGCCGCGCGGCGCCGGGCTCGTGCTTTGGAGCGGTTACCTGATATGGGCGCTCTTCACCGGAAACCCAGGCGTCGAAGTGCCCTATATCGCGACGGGGGCTTCGCTGATCTTCATAGTCGGCTACATGGACGACATGCATCCGCTGCCCCCGCTGCTGCGCCTCGCCTTTCATCTTTTCGCGGCGCTGTGGGTCGCCTTTCCGCTCCCGATACCTTTCTGGCAGCGCGCACTCTTTACCCTGTGGATCGCCGGCTCGACGAACGCCTATAACCTCATAGACGGGATGGACGGGCTGTGCTTGACGATGACTCTGATAACGTCCGTCTGCGCGCTCACCTTCGGCGGGGCTTCGGCCTGGCTGCCCTTCTGCGGGCTCGTCTTCGGTGTGCTGCTGTGGAACTTTCCGCAGCCACGGACCTTTCTCGGCGACGGAGGCAGCACGCTCCTCGGCTATATATGTTCTTCGCAGCTTGCGTGGAGCATTTTCCCCAGCGCCTTCGGCAGAAATTTTATTTATCTCGCTCTTATACTGCTATTTTTAGGCGGGGTCCCCGTGATCGATACTCTCTTCGCGATGACGAGGCGAATGCTTCACGGAAAATCGCCTTTTGAGCCGGACAGGGGACACGCACATCACAAGCTCCAGGATATGGGGCTGCCGAAGTCTGCCACCTTGATAGTCATGGGGGCCGCGCACGCTTTGATAATCGCCTTCGGCATCCGTCTGCTCGGAGTGCCACTTTTTGATATTTTCTGATTTGGAGGGAGCCGAAAATGGAGAGGAAAAAAGTTGTATGCGTGATAGGCACGAGGCCTGAAGCCATCAAAATGGCTCCGGTCGTCAAGGCTCTCGCCGCCGACGCGTCATTCGACGTGCGCGTGCTTGCTACGGGACAGCACGCGGCCATGCTCGACCAGGTGCTCGACTTCTTCGGCCTGTCGGCTGACAGAAACCTGCATATAATGAGGGAGCGTCAGTCGCTCGACTATATAACCTCGTCGGTGCTTACCGGCGTAGGAGAATATTTTGACGGCGCAGGGGCGGCCGCGGTGCTCGTACACGGCGACACGACTACGACCTTCGCTGCGGGGCTCGCGGCCTTTTACCGCGGTATCCCGATCGGACACGTCGAAGCGGGGCTGCGCAGCGGAAACATGCGCCTGCCGTTCCCGGAGGAGATGAACCGCGTGCTGGTCGACAAGATGATAACCTGGGGTTTCGCCCCGACGAAGCTCGCCGCGGAAAACCTCAGAAAGGAAGGTCTGCCCGAGGGCGCGATAAGCGTCACCGGCAACACCGTCATAGACGCACTCTTCTACACGATAACGAAACGCAGGAGCCCCGAGGCCGGCGAGCTTTCCGTACTTCCGGACGGAGCGCCCTTCCTTCTCGTCACGGCGCACCGCCGCGAATCGTGGGGCAGGCCGCTCGAAGGCATATGCGAGGCGCTCGTTGAAATACTGGACGCGCACCCCGACGTCTGGATGGTCGTCCCGATGCACAAAAACCCGGCGGTCCGTGAGACGATCGGAAAATATCTAGGCGGGCGCGACAGGGCGATACTCTGCGACCCGCTTGACTATCCCGATTTCGTATGGGCGATGAACGCGTCAAAATTTATTTTGAGCGACAGCGGCGGCGTTCAGGAGGAAGCTTCCGCGATAAAGAAACCCGTGCTGATACTGCGCGACGTCACGGAGCGCCCGGAGGCCGTCGAACAGGGCAGCGGTCTCCTCGTCGGAGTGCGGAAAGAGAAGATACTTGCCGCGGCGCTCAGGCTGCTCGAAGAGCCGGGGGCGATCGCGGCGATCGAAAAGAGGTGCGAAGCCCAGCCCTTCGGCGACGGCACCGCATCTGTTAAAATAGTAAATACACTTAAGGAGAGCCTTCTGAAATAGATGGAAAGCAGCGAAGAGAAAAAAATGGCGGAAAAAATGCTAATAAGAGGCGGCAGGAAACTGCGCGGGACCGTAGACGTCCAGGGCGCTAAAAATGCCGCTCTGCCCGTCATGGCCGCGTCGATTCTGTTGAAGGGAGGTTCGCTCTCGCTCGAAGGCGTCCCCGACCTCTATGACATACGCACGATGCGCGACCTGCTGTCGGATCTCGGCGCTTCGGTAACCTTCAGCGGCCACAGGATGAGGATCGACGTACCGGAAAAATTAAAAGCCGACACTCCCGTCGAACTCGTCCGCAAGATGCGCGCCTCGTCGCTCGTGCTCGGTCCGCTCGTCGCGCGCTGCGGACGCGCGCACCTACCGCTGCCGGGCGGTTGCGTGCTCGGCAGCCGGCCTCTCGATTTCCATCTTAAAGGGCTCGCGAAGATGGGATCGGATATCGAGCTTAAGTCGGGCGCGGTGAACGCGACCGCGGGACGGCTCAAAGGGACGACGATAACTCTCGAATACCCTTCCGTGGGAGCGACGGAGAATCTGATGATGGCGGCTACTTTAGCCGAAGGGACGACCTTTATAGAGAACGCCGCGAAGGAGCCGGAGATCGTGAATTTGGCCGAGATTCTGCGTCTTATGGGAGCCTCGGTGAGCGGCGACGGCGGTGAGACCATTCGCGTGAGCGGAGTGACTTCGCTGCACTCAGCGACGGGCCGGATAATACCGGACAGGATAGAGGCCGCGACCTATCTGATAGCCGGCGTGATCACGGGCGGCGCGGTCACAGTGAGAGGCATTCCGGCCGCCTATATGGAGGCGATACTGAACAAGTTGGAAGAGGCGGGGGCGGAAATAGACGTCTTTGGAAACGAAATAACCGCGAAGTGCGGCGCGCCGCTCAAGGGTGTCACCGTCAAGACGATGCCCTATCCGGGCTTCCCGACGGATGTGCAGCCCCAGATGATGGCGGCGCTGACTTTAGCGTCGGGGACGAGCGTAATACATGAGAGCGTCTTCGACTCGCGGCTGCTGCATATCAGCGAGTTCAAAAAGGTGGGCGCGAAAATCGAGGTGCAGGACAACGTCGCGATCATCACGGGCGTGCCCTCTTTGACCGGAGCAGAGGTGCATTCTTCGAACCTGCGCGCCGGAGCGGCGCTGATACTGCTCGGACTCGCGGCCGAAGGCGAAAGCACGATCTGCGAACTACACCACGTCTGGCGCGGCTACGAAGGACTCGTCGAAAAGCTGCGCTCTCTCGGCGCGGATATCGAATACGCCGATTGACGGAAGATAAAATGGCGGAAGAAAGAGAGCGGATCAACGATAAGATAACGACATCGGCCTTCGTCGGAGCGGCCGGCACGGGGAAGAGCCAGCGCGCCCAGCTCGTCGCCTCTTTAGTCGACGCCGATTATATAATCGACGACGGGCTCGTGATATACAAGGGCAGCATCGTCTGCGGAAAGAGTGCGAAGTCTGAGAGGAATCAGGTCAGCGCTATAAGGCGTGCGCTTTTTGAGTTCGAAGAGCACCGCCAGGCCGTGATATCCTTCTTCAAATCGGCCGCACCCGCGTCTGTGATGGTTATAGCTACGTCCGACGGCATGGCGCTGAAGATACTGCGCCGCCTCAGACTGCCCGCCCCTTCGCAGATCGTGCACATCGAAGACGTCGCGACGCCGGAGGAGATAGTGAAGGCGCGCAGGGAGCGCTTCAAGAAGGGACAGCACGTGATACCCGTCTCGCACGTCCTCGTGCGGAAGAATTTCGCCGGCAAACTCGTCGGTCAGCTGAGGGTGTTCTGGAAGTCGAAGGACAAGCGCGAAGGCGAAAAGACGATAGTGCGTCCGCCCTTCAGCTTTTACGGCGACGTGCATATAGAGCCCGAAGCGATAAAAGAGCTCGTCTCTTTTATCGCCGGCAGGACAGCCCAGATCGTCAAGGTGAACGAAGTCGGCGTGACGCCGCAGGAAGACGCGCTGCGCATAGATATAAAGCTCGCCGTCAAGCTCGGCGATAAAAAGCTTATCGAAGTCGCGTCCCTCGTGAAGAGGCGCATCGCCGTCAGTCTGCGCTATTTCACCGGTCTCGACGTGAAGAGCGTGGACGTGATCATTTCGGAGGTACAGGTATGAACGATGAAAGAAAACTGCTGATGAAGCTCTCGGAAGGCGAGCGCGCTGCCTACAAAAAAGTTCTGTGGGAGGAAGCGCGCTCAAACGCACTTGCGTGCCGCGCCTGTCCTTTGGCCGATACGCGCGCGAAGGTCGTCTTCGGCGACGGAGACCCCGATTCGAAGCTGCTCTTCATCGGCGAGGGGCCGGGGGCCGACGAGGACGCGCAGGGGCTGCCCTTCGTCGGCAAGGCGGGACAGCTGCTGACCCAGATACTCACCGCAGCGGGCATCAGCCGCAAAGAAGTCTACATCACCAACATAGTCAAATGCCGTCCGCCGGAAAACCGTGTTCCGTCGCCTCAGGAAACGGTCATCTGCGACAGACACCTTCAGACGCAGATAATGCTGATCGACCCGCTGCTTATCGTGCTGCTGGGGAACACGCCGATGCGCTGGATACTCCAGACCAACGAAGGAATCACGAAGCTGCGCGGCCGCTGGTTCGAGTGGCGCGGCGTCGCCGTGATGCCGATGTTCCACCCGAGCTACCTGCTTCGCAATCAGAGCAGGGAAAAGGGGAGCCCGAAGTCCCTCACCTGGATCGACATACAGGAGGTAAAGCGCCGCTGGGAAGAAGTCAAGACGGCGGGAAAGCTGAGCGAAGATATATTTGTCGGCGGGAGGGCGTGATGGAAAAGAAAAAACTCGAGCACGTCGCGATAATAATGGACGGCAACGGACGATGGGCGAAGGCGAAGCGCCTTCCGCGTATAATGGGGCATCACGCCGGGGTGCGCGCCGTAGAGCGCACGGTGCGCGCCGCCAAAGAACTCGGCATTCCCTACGTTTCGCTTTACGCCTTTTCCACCGAAAACTGGAAGCGCTCTCAGAGCGAAGTGGCGGGGCTGATGGGGCTTTTCCGCTATTATATGCGCTCTAAGCTGGCCGAACTGTGCAAAGAGGAGTGCCGCGTGCGCTTCGCAGGCGACCTCGACGCTCTGCCGGATGACATCGTGCAGATACTGCGCGAGGTCGAGGAAAGGACGAAAATTTACGCGGAGCGTCAGCTCATCATATGTCTTAATTACGGTGGGCGCAAAGAAATCCTTGACGCAATAAATAAAATAACTGCCCAAAATATCAAGGTGCCAATTACCGAAGAAATACTGCGTGCGAACCTCTATCTGCCCGACGTGCCCGACCCGGACCTGATCATACGCACGAGCGGAGAACTGCGGCTGAGCAATTTCTGGCTGTGGCAGAGCTCTTACAGCGAATATTATTTTACCGGCCGGTATTGGCCGGACTTCGATAAAGCGAGCCTCGAAGAGGCTGCGAAAGATTACTATGAAAGGGAGCGCCGTTATGGGAAAGCTTAGGGATTTTCTTCTTTCGAGCCCGGAGCTGAAGCTCAGGACCGTCAGCAGTATTTTTATCGTTCTTCTCGTCATAGGCGGGATTCTTCTCGGAGGTTTCTGGTGGAGCGCGATCGTCGTTCTGATCGCGACGCTTTCGCTGCGCGAGTTCTATAAGCTGCAGTCTGAAAGGATATCGTCCTCGCCTCTCCTGCTTCTTCTCTCGGGGCTCTGCATCCTGCTTGGGACGGCGTTCGGCTTTATGAGCGTTTCGGCGATACTCTGCTCTATCTCCGCCGTCGCTTTTATAGCGCTTTTTCTTGAAGTACTAAGACATCAGGTGTCGGGAGAGAGCGACGCCCTCGCGTCTATGGGCGCTATCGTCGCCGGCATAGCCTACGTCGTGCTGCCGTGGTCGTTCATGATTCTGATACGCTCGAGGGAGCTAGGCGCGATGTTTTTGGCGACGCTTTTCCTTTGCACTTGGAGCTGCGACGTCGCCGCCTACTTCGTAGGCAGCCGCTTCGGCAGGACGCTTCTCTGCAGCCGCGTGAGCCCGCATAAGACGTGGGAGGGCTTCATCGGTGGAGCGGCCGCGAGCTTTATGTGCGGCGGCCTGATGGCGCTGATATTTTCCTTCCCGCCGATGCCGCTGCTTCTGATGGGCCTGCTCTGCGGTGTCGCCGGGCAGCTTGGCGACCTCGGCGAATCGGTGCTGAAGCGCGAGGCCGGAGTCAAGGACACCGGCAGCCTGATACCCGGACACGGCGGCTTGCTTGACAGATTCGACAGCATCCTCGTGAACGGGACTCTCGCCTTCGTCATCTTCGAGCTAGTGGGGTAAGATGGAAAAGAAAATCAGGCTCGCCGTCATAGGGGCCACCGGCAGCGTCGGCGGAGCTGTGCTCGATGTCTGCTCGCGCTTTCCGGAAATTTTCGAGGTCACAGCCCTTGCGGCAAGGTGCAGCGCGAAGAAGCTCGCGGAGCTCGGAAGGAGGCACGGCGCGAAGCTCCTCTGCCTCACGGAGCCCTGCGCGGGCTGGCAAGAGGATGGCTTCGAGTGCCTTACGGGGACAAAGGCCCTCTCCGAGATAGCCGAAGACGATCGCGTCGACCACGCCGTCTTCGCTTCGTCGGGCGTCGCGGCGATTCCGGCGCTTCAGAAGGCGCTTTCACGCGGGATAGACGTTTCTCTCGCAAATAAAGAGAGCGTCGTCGTGGCGGGCCCGTGGGTGATGCCGCTCGTTAAGCGGCAATGGCAGCTCCGCCCTGTCGACAGCGAACACAGCGCGGTGTGGCAGTGCCTGCGCGACGCGCCGAAGGAGGAGTTATCGAGGATATGGCTCACGGCCTCCGGCGGCCCTTTCAGAGACTTCACGTGCGAACAGATGAAGGACGTGACGCCGGAGGCGGCTTTGAAGCATCCTATATGGAAGATGGGGCCGAAAATAACGATAGACAGCGCGACTCTCATGAACAAGGGGATAGAGTGTATCGAAGCGATGCAGCTCTTCGATATGCCGGCCGAAAGAGTCGGCGCCCTGATACATCCCCGCTCGCAGGTCCACGGGATGGCGGAATTCGTCGACGGCACGTTGAAGATGCTCGTCTCCCGCGCGGATATGCGCCTGCCGGCGGCCGCGGCTCTCGCCTGGCCGAAGCGCCTTCCTGCGGCGGAAAAAATTCTGCCGCCGCTTGTGCCTTCGCAATTGGATTTGAGTTTCCGCGAAATAGACGAAAAGCTGTTTCCCTGTTACGCTGCGGCGCGCTGGACCGGCAGAGTCGGAGGAGCGATGCCTCCTCTGCTCGTCGGAGCGGACGAAAGCGCGGTGCGGCATTTTCTGAATCACGAGATATCCTTTATGGACATAGCCGGCATAATAAACGACGTGCTTGAAAAATACTCGGGAGCTGCGCCGAAAACGCTCGAAGACGCGATAGCGCTTGTGGGCGAGGGAGAAAGGGCGGCCGACGAGCTTTGCATAAAACGGAGGAACGTATAATTGCTCAGCGTTATTTCATTTCTGATAGTAATCGGCATCTGCGTCATATCGCACGAGGGCGGGCACTTCTGGGCCGCGCGCCTGCGCGACGTGATGATACATGAGTTCTCCTTCGGCATGGGGCCTGAGATATTGAGCGGCAGGCGCGGCGAGACGCAGTATTCGCTGCGCGCGTTCCCGATAGGCGGCTTCGTCAAGCTGGAAGGAGAGGACGCGGAGGAAGAGGACGAGGGAAAACGCGAATCCTGCGACCCGAGCCGTTCTCTCGCGAACAAAAAGCCTTGGGAGAAAATCTTCATCATCGGAGCCGGCGCTTCTGTAAATATTTTTCTCGCCTGGCTGATCACGGCCCTCTACCTTGCGGGCTGCGGAGTCTACGATATGCAGACGCCGAAGCTCGGCAAGATCATGGAAGGCACTCCGGCGCAGAGCGCGGGGCTGCGTAGCGGCGACCTTATCAGGAGCATCGACGGCGTGGAGCTGAAAAGCTGGTCCGATATAAGAGAGAACATACTCAAGGAGGATAAGGACGGCGATTCTTTCGAAATAGTCGTAGAGCGCGGCGGCGCGGAAAAAAGTTACACGATAAGCGTCCCTAAGGACGCCAAGACCGGCGCGCGTCTGCTCGGCGTGCAGCCATCGCTTGAGAAATTTCCGCCGCTTGAGGCGCTTTCGAAATCCTTCATCTATTCCTGGAACATGAGCCTGCAGATACTGCGCGGCCTTTACATGACGATCACCGGGCAGCTCAAGGCCGACGTGACGGGGCCGGTCGGCATCGCGTCGATGGCCGGCGACGCGATGCGCGACGGCTTTTGGACCTTCATCGCCTTCCTCGGCGTAATAAACCTCAACCTCGGGCTGCTGAATCTCCTTCCCTTCCCGGCGCTCGACGGCGGCCGCATCCTCTTTATACTGATCGAAGTGATAACGCGCCGCAAAGTCCCCGAAAGGGTCGAGACGATGATACATTACGCCGGCTACGTGATACTCCTTCTGCTTATCGTGCTCGTCACAGGCAAAGACATCTACAGGCTGATGCGTTAGAGGCGCGGCGATGGCGAGCTTAAAGAGCGTGGTGATAAAGGGGCTCAAGATAGGCGGAGGCGCGCCTGTGCGCGTCGAAAGCATGCTAAAGACGCGCCTCGCGGACGTCGAAGGCTGCGTTAAGGAGTGCCGCGCCCTTTTAAAGGCCGGCTGTGAACTCGCGCGCGTCGCGCTGCCCGACGAAGTTCTCGCGCCGAAGCTCGCCGAACTCGTGAAAAAAACCGAGCTGCCTCTGATGGCGGACATCCACTTCAACCATAAACTCGCGCTTGCAGCCCTCTCCGCGGGAGTGCCGGCGATAAGGGTAAATCCGGGCAACATGAGCGGAGCGGCAGGGCTGGCCGAGGTGGTGGCGGCCGCGAAGGACAGAGGCGCCGTGATACGCATAGGCGCGAACGGCGGCTCCGTCGGCAACGCGCAGCTCGCGGCGGCAGGAGGCGACCGCGGCGCGGCTCTCGTCGTCGCAGTCGAAGAACAGCTTGGAGCTCTTCTTGAAAGAGGCTTCGAAGACGTGATCGTATCGGCGAAATCCTCGTCGGTCGCGGAGACGGTGCGCGCAAACGCGTTGCTCGCGCAGAAGTATCCCTTCCCGCTGCACGTCGGCATAACCGAAGCGGGCTGCGGAAATTCCGGCATCGTCAAGGGCGCCGTCGGCATCGGTCTGATGCTCGCGCAGGGAATGGGCGACACCATACGCGTCAGCCTGACCGGCGCTGGCGCGGAGGAAGTCGAAACTGGGTACAGCATCCTTTCGGCGCTCGCGCTGCGCAGCCGAGGCTGGCAGCTCATCAGCTGCCCGACCTGCGGGCGCAGGAGAATCGAAGTCGCCGCACTTGTTGAAAAGTTGCGTAAAATAATTCCCGCCGACGCCTTCAGCGGCATGACGATCGCTGTGATGGGCTGCGAAGTGAACGGACCGAAGGAAGCCGCAAACGCCGATCTGGGAATCGCCGGAAGCCCGGAAGGCTTCATCATCTTCAAAAAGGGAGCCTTCGTATGCCGCGGTTCGATGGAAACCTTTGAAGAAACGGTAAGGCATGAAATTTTCCTTACTAAACCTTAATGAACATCAAGTTTATAAAAAATAATAAAAAACATATTGACTAACGAGACGCAAAAATATAAGATAATGACGTGACGTTGGTATTTCATACTTTTTTACCTTCTTTATGCAACTTTGTTTTGCGGTGAGAGTTTTTTAAAAACTTAGGAGGTGTAAAAAATGAACCAGGAAAGCCATTTTTGTGTATTCTCAGAGACGGGCAAACTTAAACAGGTCATGCTCCACAGGCCAGGCAAAGAAATCGACAGGCTCACCATAGACAACATGGACGAGCTGCTCTTCGACGACCTTTTATGGCTCGAACAGGCTCAGAGAGAGCACGACAACTTTGCGGAGATGCTGAGAAACGAAGGCACGGAGGTCCTCTACTTTAACGAGTGCCTCGCTCAGGTGATGGAAACGCCTGCGATCAGAGAGAGGCTCATAAAAGACATTTTTAAGTTTGAGTGCCTCGACCGCAGACTCAGCGAGGCGTTCATCACCGAACTTATGAACATGCCGTCCCTCGAGCTCGCGGACCATCTGATCGCGGGCTACACGAAAAAAGAAGTCAGAGATGTCTGCGACTGCACCACTCTGAGCCTCGTTTCCTGCGTCGAAAACGGAAGCGATTTCCTCATCCATCCGATACCGAACCTTTATTTCCAGAGAGACCCAGCGATAACCGTAGCGAACGGAATCATCATAGGGCAGATGACCTTTGAAGCGCGCCGCATAGAGCCTCTCTACTGGAAATACATCACGAACCATCATCCGAGATTTGAAGGCATGCAGATACTCTTCGGAGACGCGCCGGACGAAATCTGGCCGCAGAAAGTGGAAGGCGGCGACCTGCTCGTTCTGACGGAAAAGGCGATGGCGATAGGCGTCTCGCAGCGCACGGCTCCGACCACCGTTCAGAGAATCGGGCGCAACCTCTCTTCGCGCACCTCGATCAAGCGCATATACGCCTTCGAAATCCCGAGGAAACGCTTCTGCATGCACCTCGACACCGTGTTCACGATGGTCGACAGAGACGCTTTCTGCATCTATCCGCCGCTGCTCGACTATTTGAGAGTGTGGCAGCTGGATTACGACGAGGGCGGAGTGCTGACGAGCCTCAAGCAGAGATCCGACTGGACGCACGATATAGCGAACGAACTCGGCTTCGACCATATCCGCCTGATAAAAATGCTGGGCGGCGACAAGGCCGGAATGGCGCGCGAACAGTGGCACGACGGGTGCAATACTTTGGCTGTCGCGCCCGGTAGGGTGATAACTTACAACCGCAACGTCACGGCGTCGAAAATTCTTAGAGACAACGGAATAGAAGTACTCGAACTCGAGGGACCGGAGCTCGGCAGAGGACGCGGCGGTCCGCGCTGCATGTCGATGCCGCTCAATCGCCTGCCGGTATAAAATTATTTTAAAAGGCCATTTACAAAATATTAAAAAGTAGTAAAATATCTTCACTAAAATAAAACTACATAAACTGAAAGGGGAAAGTTTACATGCCCGTAAATCTCCGCAATCGCAACCTTATCTCTCTGAAACACCATACGCCGGAAGAAATCGATTACCTGCTCAGCCTCGCCGCCGACCTCAAGAACAAGAAGCGCGCCGGAGTAAAAGGGAACCTTCTTGATCGTAAGAACGTAGCCCTTATATTTGAGAAACCGTCTACGCGCACGCGCTGCGCGTTCACTGTGGCGGCCATAGACGAGGGAGGGCACCCCGAATATCTCGGCAAAAACGACATCCAGCTCGGGCACAAGGAAGACGTCGCAGACACGGCCCGCGTTCTCGGGCGCATGTTCGACGGCATCGAATTCCGCGGCTTCAGCCAGAAGGTCGTCGAGGACCTTGCGAAGTACGCCGGAGTCCCCGTCTGGAACGGGCTTACCGACGACTATCACCCCACGCAGGTACTCGCCGACTTCCTCACGATTCGCGAGAACTTCGGGCGCCTCAAAGGCATCAAACTCGTCTACGTCGGCGACGGCCGCAACAACGTCGCCAACTCGCTGATGATTGGAGCGGCCAAGATGGGCATGCGCTTCGTCGTAGGCACGCCGAAAGAGCTATACCCCGACCCCGCCCTCGTAGAAGAGTGCGAAAAGATAGCGAAAGAGTGCGAATCGGGCGCGACGATCGAAGTATTCGAAGACCCGAAAGTCGCCGTCAAGGACGCCGACGTCATCTACACGGACGTCTGGGCGTCGATGGGCGAAGAAGCGAAGACAGAGGAGCGCAAAAAACTTCTCAAGCCGTATCAGGTCAACATGGAGCTTGTCAAAGCGACGGGCAACGAAGACGTAATCTTCCTGCACTGCCTCCCCGCCGTCAAGGGCAACGAAGTGACCGAAGAAGTCTTCGAATCGCGCCACGCGAGACAATTCGACGAAGCCGAAAACCGCATGCACACGATCAAAGCGGTCATGGTGGCGAGCATAGGAAATTTCTAAATTTTTGAATTAACCAAAGCTTACAATAAGGATCCACCCGCATAGCGGGTGGTTTTCTTTATACAACAAGGCGCCGCTTATCTGTTTATCAAGGCGGCGCCTTGCCTATACTTATTTAATCTAAAAATATCCCTGCTCAGTATATCAAGCAGGGAGGAAGAGGCGAGTCCTGTAAAGACTACCGGATGTGAATATGATATTTATGCGTTGTTTAATGTAGCAACAGTATCTTGAGATTCGAGTGCTGCCAGTTGACGCTGCGCTTCCTCTGGGGGAATTTTTTTCATTCCAAAACCCGTATATGCGTAAATGACAGCAAGAACAGGACAGATGAAGGATATAATGATCCACGGGGCAAATGTCAGCACACTTACTCCGAATACACCGTGATAGTAAACGCCTGAGGACGCCCATGGCACGCAGGCAATGAACATTGTGCCTGTGTCTTCGCAAGTGCGTGACAAATTGCTGAGATCAAGATTGTGGCGTAAATATGGTTTCTTAAATAGCGTGCCGAGCATGATGATAGGTATGTAGCTTATACCTCCGAATATAGTTAGGAATAAACCAGAAATTACCGCTATAAGCACCATGGCGCCCTGCGATGTATCTTTACCGACGAGATGTTCCAGTAGCACGTCAAAATAGCCTCCTCCCTGTGCAATGCCGGTGTATGTATATGCGCTGATAACAATACAGATAGTAAAGAACATACCGTTCAACCCCCCGCGTTGTAGGATTTTTAGAACGCCGGGTGAAAGTGTTTCCGCGTCTGCTCCAGCCATGCTTACCTTAAAACCTGATACCAGACAATTAACGCCATCTGCGAAGCTGAAGTCCTGTATAAGTACGCCGAGAAGAATGGCGACTATCGATGCAGCAAGCATGCATGGGACCGCAGGGTATCTTAGGAGTGCCCCGCCGATCATGATGACGAATGGAAGAAGCAAAAGTATGTTCCATTTATATATAATATTCATCTGTGACAACATAGTTGTGACGCTTTCAGATGCGAGTGAGCCGTCTGAAACGCTTGTTAAGCCGTAGACCGTATAAATGACTGCGGCGATTATGCAGGCTGGGATTGTTGTCCACAGCATACTTCTGATATGGTCGTAGAGGTAAACGCCTGTGGCCATTGCGGCTAGATTTGTGGTATCGGAAAGGGGAGATAGTTTGTCGCCGATTACGGCGCCGGCAACGATAGCTCCGAGGACAGGTGGTAGCGGTACTTCAAGCCCCATTGCAATACCCATAAGGGCGACACCGGCAGTGCCGGCAGAAGTCCACGACGAGCCAGTTGCTATGGACAGCACCGAACAAATCAATAACGAACAAAGTATCAGAAATTTTGGGTTTATCATGTGCATCCCATAGTAGATAAGCATCGGTATTGCTCCGCAAAAAATGAAAGATGCAACTACTACGCCGATCATAAACAATATGAATACACACGGCATAGCTCCATCTAAGTGTTTTATTATTGACGATTCTATTTCTTTCCATCCCCAGCCAAGCCTCATTGCCATTAATGATGCCAGCGAACCTGCTACTATCAGCATCAGAATGATGTTGTATTTTAATATTATGTTCCCTATGGTAATTGGAAGGAAAAGAGCCAGTGCAACAATGATTGATTCCATTAACGTCGGTTTGCGAAGCGCCCTATTCTTTGCCATTTTAATCTCTCCTCTTTTTCATATTGAATATTTACTACAAAAAGCAAACAACAACACTGTCGATACTGCCAAAAATCTTCTTGCAGTTCGAAGCGGAGAGCCCCTTCACCGTACGAACTTAAACTTAAAATCGTATGCATTCATATGTATATTAGCTTCACTGGATAATGGCTGAATTATCTGAATTGATAGTAACATGTCATATTCAAAAAAGCTAATTACGCAAACTAATATTACTATTACGTTCTTTAATGAATTTGTAAAAAAGTAAATTAGCATGCCCTGTAAATACTGTTATTACAAAGTCAAATGGAATCATTAAAAATATGCGCTGTATATTTTTAAAACCGATGGTTATACTGCGATTGTTGATTTCAAAAATTATGTAATTTTTGAAATTCGCTAAAAGTTATTTTTTAAGCATGGATATACGGCTGAATAAGCAACGGCAAGACATGATGAGTTGTTAGAGCCCCTATTCAACTTGCTTATGTTCTGTTGCTAAAAAAAGGAGGTGCGATTAGTACTACAATCCTAAACGCTTATAAGTACTTTTTCAGGCAGTGTTTGTGCTGTTGCGCTGTTGCATAGTTATCTATATATGCAGCGGCGCCAGGAGAGTATAGTTCACAATCGTCAAAGGAAAGTATACCTCCTACTCAATTTTATAAGAAGGTGACAGCTGTGATCTATGTTGATGACACAACAATAAGGCAGTGGCTTGAAAAAAGAGCAAAAAATAATGCAGATAATGTTTTCTGTATTTATGAAGACGTGCCTATTAAATATGGTGAAATAGAAGAAAAAGTGAATCGCCTAGCCAACGGTTTCCTTAAGCTTGGCTTCCAGCGCGGAGATCGTATAGCAATAATGATTCCAAATCATCCTGATTTCTTCTATATGGTTTTTGCATGCGCGAAAATTGGTTTGACTTATATTCCTTTTAACACGAGCCTCAAAGGCGCAAACCTTGATTTGCTGTTACAGCTTTCAGACCCGCGCGCATTGCTCGTTGATGAAAGTTTTGTTGATGTTATGATAGAAAGTCTATGCCGCGGTGGCCTCCACAACATTGAATATATATTCACCCGCGGGAACGCAGATTTCAACAAAACAGGTATCACACACCAGATACCTTTTTCCTCTATTCCAGAAGGCTGTGAAGCCACTCCTCCAGCTGTGTTTGGGGCAGGTCCGGAAGATGTGTTGGCAATATCCTATACCTCGGGTACCACAGGAGTACCCAAAGGCGTTCTGTTGACCGACAGAATGCTGCGCACATGTGCTAAAGGTGCGTCAATAGCCAATGAAGCAGGTCCAGGCGAAGTGATGTTGATGTGGGAATCATTCTGTCATATCGGTGGCGTTCAGATGATTTGCGTATGCCTGATATACCTTTCGGTGATGGCCCTGCTTCCCCGTTTCAGCGCATCACGCTTCTGGGATCAGGCTCGGCACTATAAGGCCACCCGTGTCCATTATCTGGGAAGCGTGCTTCCTATTCTGTTGAAACAGCCGCCTAAATCCAACGACAAGGATCATTTGGTAAAAATTGCTTGGGGGGCGGGCGCTGCCCGCCAGATATGGAAAGAGTTCGAGGATCGTTTTGGCGTGGTTATACATGAAGCCTATGGGATGACAGAATGTTCAAGCCTGACTAGCGTCTGTCTCGACGGTACAATCGGCTCCGTGGGCAAGCCATTGCCTTATTTTGAAGTACGCATCATGGGAGATGGCGGTAAGGTCGCGGCTCCGTTTGAACTTGGAGAAATTCAGGTAAGGAGCAAGCAGCCAGGCCTTATTCTCAAAAGCTACTTTAGGAATCCAGAGGCCACAAAAAGGAGCTTACTTTCTGACGGTTGGTTTGCTACCGGGGACTTGGCCTATATGGATGAGGAAGGACATATCTTTTTCAAAGGCAGGTCAAAAGACAGCCTTCGTATTAGCGGAGAGAACGTTTCCGCATGGGAAGTTGAAAGAATCATCAACGAGCATCCAGGCATTGAGGAATGCGCTGTCGTTGGCGTCCCAGGCGAACTTGGCGGCGATGATATGAAGGTATTTATCAAGCCAGCCCAAGGGCAGGCAAAGCCTGTCTTTGCGGATGTTGCCAAGTGGTGTGAGCCAAGGATGGCAAAATATCAGATTCCGCGTTATTACGCATATATTGATGCGTTTGAGAAGACCGACAGCCAGCGCACGAAAAAGAACGTGCTTTCGCGTTCTGTTGATGATTGCTGGGATCGGAATGCTGGATAACCGATTTTTGCTAATCGGTTCATACATACAACAAAACAAGGGGGTAGTATTATGAGTTCTGTAATACTTTACGAAAAGAAAGGGAAAATTGCTTACATCACCATCAATCGTCCGGAAGTGTACAATGCTCTCAATAATGAGACAAAACACGAACTTTTTCTGGCGATTAAAGACTACTCCGGCGATGATAATCTGCGCTGTGCGGTTGTGACCGGTACTGGTAGAAACGCGTTCTGTGCAGGACAGGATTTCAACGAAAGTCATGACATACCGCCGGAAAGAGCAAAAGAGTGGATTGATTCATTTCAGCCTTTCTATGACGAGATTAGGAGCCTTGAAAAACCTATAATTTGCGTTGTCAACGGTGTATGCGCTGGTTCTGGTTTCCAGCTTCCGCTGCTTTGCGACATCAGGCTCGCTACGCCGAATGCGCGCTTTGGTATGACTGAAATTGACGCAGGTTTCCCTACGATTACTGGCAGCAGCATGCTCTGGACAAACCTTGGGAAAAGCATTACGGTAGATCTGTCGCTGACTGGACGTCTGATGACAGCGCAGGAAGCGCTACAGCATGGATTGATTTCAAAGATCGTGCCTTGGGAAAAACTGGACGAAGAGGTTGCTGCATACTGCGATATGCTCTGCTCGAAACCGCCTACGGCAATCCGTACAATGAAAAAATGGTTCTGTATGCTTGAAGAAGCGCAATATCGCGCAAGCTTTTACTACGCAGCGGAAGCGCATTACCGCGGTTATATGTCAGGAGAGCCTAAGATCTGGCAGGAGCGTTTCATGGCCAAACACAGGGCCGCAAAAGAAGCAAAAAAGAAAAAGGCGTAATTAGGTAAGGAATATATTTGCATAGTGTTTTATTCAGAGGATAATAGCCACAGGGTGTATGCTGTATAGTCCTCAGTCAGGAGGCTGTCATTGCTTGATAGTCGGGCAGTCTCCTTGTATATTAATTTTCGCCAGAGTCTCATGGCCCTGACGAATATTTTAATACGAGCTGGATAAAAGTATGACAGCGTAGCAAAAAGAGGTGAAACTTTAATGAAGAAGCCATTAGAGGGGGTCTTGGTAGTAGATTTTACAATCTATTTCGCAGGGCCGTCAGCCGGGAAAATTTTAGCAGATTGGGGCGCACAAGTTATAAAGGTAGAACCCTTGGAAGGGGAACCAGGACGTCGTTCCGGAGCCGTCATGGGTCTGAGGACAGATGAAGGCTCTAATCCTTATTGGGAACTATTAAATGGAGGCAAGTGCTCAATATCCATAAACATGAAGACAGCTGAAGGAGAAAAGATTATGGATAGGCTGTTAGCGCGCGCAAATATTTTCATTTCAAATTGCCGTCTGCACGCACTAAGCAGATTGGGATTGGAATATGATACGATGTCGACGAAGCATCCCCACATCATTTGGGGACACCTGTGCGGATATGGGCACAAGGGGAATGAAGCGGCAAAACCAGGATTTGATGCGTCCGCATTTTGGTCTCGGTCGGGAGCCCTTTTAGATGTAGCCGATAAAGACGGGAAGCCTCTTACAAATCCGTTTGCAATGGGAGATATTGCTGCCGGCTGTTCTCTTGCTGGCGGTGTAGCGGCCTGCCTTTACAAACAGGCAAAAACTGGGAGGGGAGAAAAAGTTGTAACGTCGCTTTATGCCGCTGGAATTTGGCAGTCTGCTTGCTTGATTCAGTCGACATGGCATGGCGACGAATGGCCTAAGAGCCGTAGAAAACCATTTAGCCCGTTGTGCAATTCCTTTTGCTGTAAAGACGGAAAATGGCTATATGTTTCTATAATGGAATATAAGCGTTATTTTGCACCTTTATGTCGCGTTGTTGGTAGAGCCGATTTAATAAACGATGTACGCTTCAATAATGAATCTGCGCTCCGAGAGCATTGTGTCGAATTCACTGAGATCTTGGACGCGGCTTTTATGAAAAGAAATTATGCAGAGTGGGATCATTTGTTAATAGAGGCCGATATAGTACATGATCGTATCGCTCATTTCAAGGACGTTGCTAGCGACCCTCAGGCGTTGGCGAACGATTATGTTTATTTTACGTATAATAGAGAAGGCGGAGATGAATTAATCCCTGCAACACCTGTACAATTCGGCGAATGGCATATGGAGCATCGCGCTGCCCCTATGCTTGGTGAAAATACGGATGAGATAATGACTGAATTCGGTTACAGTCAAGATGATATTATGCGCCTCAGGCGGTAGCGCAGCAAATTTTGTGTAAACCCCTCAAAACTTTTTTGTAGCCTAAGGGCCGAGGTCCATGTCAGTAAATCAATTTGACCCTGTCCCCGAAGTGTATCATAAGATTATCCAAAATAGACGCCCAATTCTGTATCGGCATCGTCCATTTATCGCTTACTCTCATCGTAACCAGATAGA
>Ga0208297_1000840_pt1 | contig 43745 bp, 35 predicted proteins | sample LMS_cellobiose_e_FD_187367 | JGI IMG/M metagenome (GOLD analysis project Ga0208297, IMG submission 187367) | Rumen-fistulated moose microbial communities from Alaska, USA - LMS_cellobiose_enrichment (SPAdes) (version 2) | ecosystem: Host-associated > Mammals > Digestive system > Stomach > Rumen... | reverse complement strand
CCCTCATGACGCCGGCCGATTTTTCCCAGCCTCCGCTCGGGGCTACGCCCCTCGCTCCGTCTGGGAAAAATCGCGGCACATCGTCCAACCTACCTAAAGGAATTTACACACAAATCCGGACTTGACTCGCATCGATCTGCCTCGATGTCACTTTCTCTGTTTCTCCATGCTCATTCCAGCGATGAGGAGAAAGCAGGAAACAGATAGACCATCTCAAGTTCATGAGAGGAAAGGAGTCTAGCAGAAACCTTGAACCCCTTGAAAACAAAGGACTTTCTGAACAGGAGTCGGATAAGAGAGAAGCAGATTCCTCGGCATATCAAGTGATGTCCGGCTTCAATTCAGCTCCACTCCGTTTTGTTCAGCCCCCGCCGAAAATGCGGGGACAGGCCCCTCGATTACAGAGAATGAGACCATAACAGAATCAATCCAGAGCCCTTCCGTGGCTGATGTGAACGGATCGTAGCTGACCCTAATCCGACAAAAAAGAGCCCCGGAAGCATAACTTCCAGGACTCTTCCTATCACTATGTTCTCTTCTTAAATCCGCTCCTTCGCCCGGTCAGGATTCGTGGGATAACGGGGCGGTTTTAGGTGGGACGGTCACATCACCGCTCCCTCCCGATCTCCCGCTCAAGCACGGGACGCTGTTCCCGGTAGACCCCCAGCCAGTTGGCCTCCGCCAGGGCTGCAGCCCGGGTCTTGTCCCCGGCGGCAATGGCCTGGATGATGGCCTGGTGGTCCTGGGTGGAGTGCTGCCGATCGGCCTCGTCCCGGATGAAGATGTGCTCAAACCGGGTGATGTGCATCTGCAGCTGCCGGAGGTACTTTTCCAGATAGGGGTTCCCCGCGATCCCCGCGATGCGCAGGTGGAAGGCATCATCCAGCCGGAGGACCCCCTCGCTGTCCCCGGACCGCAGGGCATGGTCAAACTGCCGGTTGATCTCCTCCAGGTCCTCCAGGTCTTCTGGGGTCTGCTTGGCGCAGGCCAGGCCGGTGAGGACCCCGTTGAGGGCGGAGATGGCCTCATAGATGGCGTCGGCTTCCGAGAGGGACAGCCGGGAAACAAAAGACCCACGGGAGGGCAGGACCTCTACGAAATGGTGCTCCGCCAGCAGCATCAGGGCCTCGTGGACCGGGGTGCGGCTGACTGAAAAATAGGCGGCGATCTCCCCTTCGTTGAGCTTCTCGCCGGGAACCATGGTTCCGTCAATAATCCAGCGGGCCACCTGTTGATAGACCTTTTCCTTGGCGGAGGTCTGCTTTTCCGCCGGGGGCTGCGTGGGGATGGGCATGCTTTGCCTCCTTTCCACAAAAGCAAAGGGACGGACGGCGTTCTTTGTGACAAGTATACCAGACTTTTTGAAAATACGCAATATATCGGTTGACTTTTTCGGTGGAGTGTGGTACGATCCTCTCACAAGGATATGTAATATATCGCATATATCATTTTGCGTATTTGAAAGGAGGCCTTCCCCATGAACACTCTCATCCTGGGCAATCTCATCTCTCTGGCCGCGTCGGTCTGCCTGGCCGCCAGCTGCTGCGCCCGGAACAAGACCTCGGCCTACCGCCTCCAGGCAGCGGAGAGCGGGGTGCTGTGCGGGTCCTATCTGGTGTTCAACGCCTGGGCGGGGCTGGTCACCCAGATCCTGTCGGTGATCCGGAACCTGCTGGTGGTCCGGGGGAAATTCTCCGTGAAATGGATGATCCTCTTCACCGGCCTGGCGGTGGTGCTGGGAACGGCGGTCAACGACCGGGGGCTCATCGGCCTGCTGCCTGTGGCGGCCACGGTCCAGCTGACCCTGTGCAACCACTTCTGCCGGACCATCTGGCAGGTAAAGGCCAGCTTTCTGGTCAACGCCTTTCAGTGGCTGGCCTTCTCCTTCTGCATCGGCGATTATGTGAACACCTGCACCCAGGTGGTTGTCATGACCCTGTGCGTGGTGTCCATGGTGCGGCTGCGCCGGGAGGAAAAGCGGGCGCTTGCCTCGGCGTAACAGAAAAACAGCGTTTCCCCTTGACTTCCGGTCATGGGAAACGCTGTTTTTTATTCTTTGTGGTTTACTCCGGATCGGGCAAACCATCCGACGCCGTGAACAGGGCGGCGGGGCCGGACAGCTCCCCTCATCAGTCCTTTCTGAACACATGAATCCGAAAGGAGAGGGTCACATTCAGCTGCTCCAGGGCCGCCAGACGCTCTGCGCCGCTCTTTGGCGTCTTCCAGAAATAGGGGGTCATCTGGAACAGGTCGGAGATGGTCTGCCGATCCGGCAGCCGGACCACCCGGTCCACCTCCGCCACCTCCAGGTAAGTCAGCCCCGGATAGGGCGTGCGCTTTTCGGTGTTGGGGTAGGGCTGGTCGTACAGGATCCCCTTCATCTCCCACAGGTGACGGGCGCCGGGGACCACGTAAAAGTAAACTCCGCCGGGGCGCAGCACCCGCAGGAATTCCTCCAGAGCCAAAGGCGAGAAGCAGTTGAGAAGGAGATGGACGCACCGGTCCGCCACCGGCAGGCCGTACACCGACGCCACGGCGAACTCGATGGCCTTCTCCCGTTTGGCGGCTTTCTTCAGGGCGTGTTTGGACAGGTCCACTCCGGCCATCTTCACCGTTTTCCCGGCGTCCTTCAGGGCCTGATAGACAGCGGCGCTGTAATACCCCTCGCCGCAGCCGGTGTCCAGGACCACGCAGCGGTCCGGGGCATACCGCACCGCCAGCTCCGCCAGCCTGTCTCGCAGGGGGGCGTACCAGCCCCCGGAGAGGAACCGGTTCCGGGCGGCGGCCATACCCTTGTCGTCGCCGGGGTCCTTGGAGTGCATCTTATTGGCGGGAAGAAGGTGGACGTACCCTGCCGACGCCTTGTCGAAGCTGTGCCGGTTCGGGCAGCGGTACCCGGTCTCCTGCCGGTCCAGGGACTTGCCGCACACCGGGCAGAGGAACAGACTATCCATGGTCCCCTCCCCTCAGTCCAGCAGGTCGCATCGGGCGACCTCCACACAGCGGCGGGTGTCGGTGTCGATGACGAAGCGCACGGCGTTGACCTTCCCGGGGGCCGGTCCCGCCTCATACCGGACGGGCATCCCCCCCAGGAAGCGATTGATGGAGATCTCCGGTTTCACCCCCAGAATGGAGCGAATGGGCCCGGTCATGCCCAGGTCGGTAACAAAGCCGGTGCCCCCGGGCAGGATCTGCTGGTCGGCGGTGGGCACATGGGTGTGGGTCCCCCACACGGCGGAGACCCGGCCGTCCAGATACCAGCCCATGGCCCCCTTTTCGCTGGTGGCCTCGGCGTGGAAGTCCACCAGAAGAATGTCCGCCTTCTTCCCCTCGCCGGCAATGATCCGGTCCGCCATGTCGAAGGGGGAGGACAGGTTGCTGTCCAGTTGGAACCGGCCCATGAGGTTCATGACCCCGATCCGCAGTCCCCGGGGGCCCTCATAGACGCCGAAGCCCCGGCCGGGGACCCGGGGAGAGAAGTTGGCGGGCCGGAGGATGTAGGGGGACTGGTCCAGATAGTCGGCGATCTGGCGCTTGTCCCAGGTGTGGTTGCCCAGGGTGATCACATCCGCCCCGGCGTCGAAGAGCTCCTGGGCGTGGCGGGGCAGCAGGCCCAGGCCCGCGGCGTTCTCCCCGTTGACCACGGTAAAATCGATCTCATAGAGTTTTTTCAGGCTGCGCAGGTGACGGTGAAGGCAGTCCAGGCCAACCTCCGAGCACACGTCGCCCACGGCCAGAACACGCAGCAGCATGGTGACACTTCCCTTCTCTCCCGAGGCTCAGCCCCGGAGTTTCTCCTCCAGCTTGTCCAGTTCCTTTTGTGTAGTGGTGTCGGTCCAGGTCTCCCGGGCTGCGTAGTATCGCTCCCAGGCCAGCTGGACCTCTCCTTTGGACAGCGCGTAATAGACCGAGAGCACTGCCGCCAGGCCCCCCAGGCCGGGGTGGTCCTTCATCTGGGCAAACAGGTCGCTGTGGTCCTCGATGACCGCTCTGGCCAGCTCATTCTGGTCCAGGTGGAACCGGGACAGGGCCAGATTGGCCCAGTAGGCCCTTTGGTTCACGGCGGGGATGCGTCGGGGGTCCAGGCTGGTGAGCAGGTTCACCGCCTTCTCATAGTCCCCCTTCTCGCAGTAGGCCGCCGACAGATTGATGCACCGGGTCTGCTGGACCCCCAGGGACCGGGCCCCGCCCAGCAGGTCCTCCAGACCGGCGATGTAGCGGTCCGGATCGGTGTGGAGCAGAGGCAGCAGAGCGTTGACCTTCTTTCCCAGGTTCCGGTACCAGAGCATATCCACCGCCAGGGAACCAAGAAAAATCACCACCAGCCACAGGGCCAGAACGCTGGTGTTCCACTCCGTTTTGGCCATATACAGCCCCAGCAGCAGGCTGCCCAGAGCGATGATGACCCAATACACCGCCCGGACGCGGTTTTGCTTTTTTCTCATGGCAAGTCCTCTCCTTCCTCCTCCGCCTGGGGCGGCTCTGCCTCGTTCTCCGGTGGCCACTCCGGCTGCGGGACCGGCTCCTCCTCTCCGGGCAGCAGATCGTCGGGAGGACAGAAGCCAGCCTCAGGGGTCTCGTCCTGTTCGGGGGGGAAGACCGTCTCCGCGGGAGGCCAGGCCGTCAGGTCCTCCCGGTCCTCCTCCGATCCCATGGGCATGGGCTCCTCCCGGGGACTCTGGTCCCGGACCTGGGCGGCCTGCTGGAGATAGAGCATGCTGCCGATGGAGCTGTAGGGCAGGACATAGAGATCCATGGCCCCGTAAGTAAGCCGGGAGAGGAAAAACCAGATGATATAACTCAGCCGGAACCGGTAGAAGCCGCCCCGGATGCCTCGGGCGCTGCGGAAGCCCCGGCGGAAGGTCTCTCCCAGGGAATACTCCGGATGGGCGGCCAGGCAGTAGCGCACCGGCAGCAGGAGGCTGTTGAGCCACAGGCCGAACAGCAGGGCCAGGATGGCCAGGCCGTCCGCCGACCACAGCAGCAGGCGGCGGGAGAAGTCAAAGCTGGCCATAGAGGTGGTGGTGGAATAAAAGCGATAAAACAGGAACAGGGCCGGGGTGGAGGCCACGAAGGTGAGGACTCCCACCAGGATCTGGACGCAGAACTCCACCACCCAGGCCTTCACCAGCCGCCCGGCCTGGAGGTACCACTGGAACACCTGGACCACCTTGCCGTCCTTCTTTCCCCGGGTCAGGTCCCAGTAGACCTCCATGGCGCCCAGCTTCAGGGGCGCCATGAGAAGGAAAAAGACGGCGTTGACCAGGAGAAAGACCCGAAGCTGGGACCAGGTCAGGGACAGGGCGGCCACCGTCCCCGTCAGGTCCATGCGGAAGATGACGTTGATCCCTTCGTCCAGGACGTAGAAGCCGGAGGTGGTGTCGCCGTAGCTGGCCAGGCTGGCCAGGGTGAGGCTCAGGGTGCCGTTGAGCAGGTACCGCAGGCCGAAAAAGGCCATGGACACCGCCACGAACAGCAGGGTGACCCGGAGGCTCAGCAGATGGAGCATCAGCTGCCGGGCGCGGAGCTTGACGGCCCGGCGAAGAGGAATGGTGGGTGTTGGCATATCGGTTCCTTTCTGTTTCTGTGGGAGGAGGGGTCACAGGCCGTACCTTCGGCGGTCAGCGGCGCTGACCAGGACGACCTTGTCCCGACTGCGGTAGGTGTTGACGCTCTCCAGCCTCTGCTGGATCAGCGCGCCGTTGAGGTAGCGGCTGCGGTAGACCTCCACGGTGCAGCCGGTGTAAGGGGTGACCGCCACCCGGGTCTGACCGGCGGCCAGATCCGGGGCGATGCGGTAAACGGTGCGATAGGGGGTAGTGCGGATCGTGCGGTTGGTGATCTCGATGACGGAATCGTCCGTGGCGGTGCCCAGAATGGACACTGTGAGAGAGCGGTCGGAGACGGAGGCGGCAAGCTTGATGGGAAAGGGCCGGTCGTTCCGAATTTTCAGGTCCTTGACCCCGTAGTACACCGTGGCGTCCATGCCGTCGGGGACGTATCGGGGGACGTAGCCGTGGCTGTACCGCTCCACGATGGCCAGATCGGCCCGGAGGGCGGCCAGATAGAGGGTGGAGGAGCCCTGGCAGACCCCGCCGCCGGTCTCCTGAACGGTCTGGCCGGAGACGTACACCGGCGCGGGGAGAAAGCCCCGGGCGGCGGTACGGCTGCCCACTGTGTCGTTGTAGGAGAAGGTCTCCCCGGGCAGCAGGACGGCGCCGTCAAAGAAGGCGGCCGCCAGGGTGACGTTTTTCACCCGGTTGGCGGAGCCCGCGACGCTGGTGGTGCAGGTACCCAGCACGTCCTGGTAGAGCCGGGGCTCCAGGTCGGCCAGGGTGGTCTCCGGCTGGGTGACGGTGAGGGGAATGGTTCTGGTCTCTCCCCAGTCCATGGCGGAGAAGGTCTCCCCCACCGACGTGGGGTCGAAGGTCACCCCGGGGCGGTCGGGGCGGAAGATCCCGGCATCCGGGTCAACCTGGGCGTTCTGAACAGGCCGGTCCACCTGGCGGAGGACCTGGGTCCAGTCCGGGTCCCGGGGCGGGGTTTCCTTCAGGGCGGTAAAGAACTGAGGACGGCCGGGCAGGTCCTCCACCTGCCCCTTGCTCATCCGGTCCAGGATATCCGGCAGCAGGTTCGACCGGTCCAGCAGCACCCCCGGCTCCCCCTTCGTTACAGTAAGCGAGGTCTCGTCAGCCTGCCACCGGCTCTGGGTCATGGGACGGCCCAGGGCCTCGTCCGCTTCGTCCAGGGCCTGGGTCATGGCGGGGCCGGGGTGATAGACGGGCCCCACCGACGCCCCGGCAAAGAGGCATTTCAGCATCGCCCCGCCCCGGAAGGGGAAGGGCTGGCTCCGGCCCAGGTCCCAGGCCCGGCGAGCGGTCTCCGCCGGGTCCACCACGGCGGCGGACAGGGGCAGGGCCACCTCCCGGCTCTCCCCCGCCCCGTTTCTTGCCTGAAAGACCACGCCCCGGTCCTCCGGCGGCGGGTCCTCCGCCAGAGCCCGGGTCAAGGCAGAGGCCGCCTGGGTTCGGTCCAGTCCGCCCAGGGGGACACCCAAGGCAGTGACGTTGGGCCACACCCCCGATCCCCCGGCGGCGCACAGGGCGGTATAGGCCGTCACCAGGGCAGCGGTGAGGGCCAGGGTCAGCAGCAGGGCTTTGGAGGGTTTCAGCCGCTCCCGGTCAGTCTGTTCCATGGAGGCTCCTTTCCACCGAAACAGACAGACTGGGGCAGGCATTGTTTCGGTCCTATTATACTATTCTTCCGCGGAAATGCAAATACCCCATACCGCTCTTCCATGAAACAATCTGTGTTTCATGACGTCCAGTATCACGTTCCTTTCCCGGAATCCCTTTACTTTTCCTTGGAATGCCGTATAATATTCTTACGCGATCCAACAAAACAAAACTGAAAAGGAGGCTTTTCCATGCCTGTCAAAACCGTCTGGGCGGCGTATTTCAGTGCCACGGACACCACCCGGCAGGTGGTCTCCCGCATCGCCCGGCGTCTGGCTCATCAGCTGGGCGCAGCCTGTGAAACCCATGACTTTACACTGCCCCAAGTCCGGAAGGAGCCCCGGACCTTCTCCCCCGGGGACCTGGTGGTCTTCGGCACCCCGGTGTACGCCGGACGGGTGCCCAATCTGCTGATCAAATACGTGGCTTCTGTCCAGGGAAACGGCGCTCTGGCGGTGCCCGTGGTGTGCTACGGCAACCGGAGCTATGACGACGCTCTCATGGAGCTGCGGAACACCTTGGCGGCAGGGGGCTTCCTCCCCGTGGCCGGAGCGGCCTTCTCCTGCCAGCACAGCTTTTCCCAGACCCAGAACGCCGGGCGGCCCGATGTCAGCGACCTGACCATCGCCGGGGGCTTTGCCGACAGCGTGGCCAGGAAGGTAGCTGCCGGGGACCTGTCTCCGGTGACGGTGAAGGGAAACGATCCCATCGGCCCCTACTATACCCCCCGGGATCGCCACGGCAATCCCATCAACATCCTGAAGGTGGTCCCCCGGACCTCTGAGGCCTGCACCCACTGCGGCCTTTGCGCCGCCCAGTGCCCCCTGGGGTCCATCGATCCCCAGGACGAGGGGCGGATGATCGGCAAGTGCATGAAGTGCAACCGGTGCGTGAAGCACTGCCCCGTGGGGGCCAAGTTCTTTGACGACCCCAATTATCTTTACCACAAAACCGAGCTGGAGGACCAGTTCTCCTGGCCGAGAAAGCAGCCGGAGCTCTTCCTATGACAGCCCCAGGAGCAAACAAAAACAGCGGGAGCCTCGTTGCTTCCGCTGTTTTACCGCGCTGTGAAGTTTTTCATGCCGCAGGTACCTCCCGTTTCTTGTCGGCGTTTTCCCGGACGGCCGGTTCCTCTGTCTCCGGCGGCAGGGTGGTGTTTTCAAACATCTGGGTGGGCTCGCCCCAGGCGCAGGCGTCGGGGCCGATGGTGTAGAAGCCGTACTTCTCGTAGTAGTTGATGTGCTCGGAGGCCAGGTAGATCTTCTCGTATCCCAGCGCTCCGCCCCTTCGTCGGGCGTGGTCGATGAGCACCGGGCTAAGCCCCTTTCCCCGGTAAGCCGGGTCCATGTACAGGGTGGCGATCCACAGGCCCTCCGCCTGGCTGTAGAGGATCTGCTTGATGGCCAGGGTGTAGCCCCCCACGATTTTGCCGTCCTCCACGGCGATATAGGCGTCGGGGATGGGCCCCTCCGTTTCCAGTACGGTCTTCATGTGCTTCTTGATCCAGGGCATGCAGGCGGGCCAGTGGTCCTCCAGGCTCTCCAGCATAGCGGGGATCAGGTCGGGTCTCTCCCGGATGGTGTAGATCTTCATCATGCTCCCCTCCTTCTAAGGTCAACAGTCCACCGGACTGTTGATTGGATCACACCGAATCGCTGCGGCGATTCGACCTTTCTTGGAGCTGACGGGTTTCACTTTTCCACTCCAGGCTTCTTTTCCTTCTATCTAAAGTATAGCAAATTTCGCTCAAAAAGCAACAGCCGTATCCCCCCGTTTTGAGGGAGTACGGCTGTTTTCTTCGTTTTATCTCATAATTACGCGATTTCTTTTCCGAAATCTCGCGTTTAATCGGATCCTTAACTCACTTTTCCATTTCTGTGATCAGGCCCACCCGCCGGGCGTGGCGTCCGCCCTCGAACTGGGTGTTCAGGAAGACCTCCACGATGCGCTCGGCCAGGTTGGGTCCCACCACGCCGGCGCCCATGGCCAGCATGTTGGCGTCGTTGTGGCGGCGGGTCATCTCTGCGGACCAGGAATCGCTGCACAGGGCGCAGCGGATACCCTTGACCTTGTTGGCGGTGATGGAGATGCCAATGCCGGTGGTGCAGATGACGATGCCCTTGTCACACCGTCCGTCGGCCACCGCCTCTGCCGCCGCCTTGCCGAAGACGGGGTAGTCGCAGCTGTCCTTGCTGCCGGTGCCGAAGTCCTCGTAGGGGATGCTTTGGGAATCCAGGAAGGCCTTGACCCGCTCCTTCAGGTCATAGCCGCCGTGGTCGCTGCCTAAGGCGATCTTCATAGTGTTCTCCTCCTCATTTGAGCTTGATAAAGTCCGGTTTTCTCTGATGATACACCGCCGTGTAGCGGAACCCGCAGTCCTTCATCATCTGATAGGCCTGGGGAATGCCCTTGGCGATGGGAGCGGGGGCATGGGCGTCGGAGCCCACGGTGACAATCTCGCCGCCTACCTCCTTAAACATCTTCAGCACCGGCAGCCATTCCGCCAGGGTCTGGCCCTTCCAGGTGTTGATCTCGATGCCCCGGCCGGACTGGGCCGCCAGCCGCAGGATCTCATAGATTTGGTCCCGGTACCGGGTCAGGCTGGGCAGGGGGAAGGGCCGGGTGCGCATGTACCGCAGGGGATAGATGATATGGGCCACCACATCGTAGTGGGGATCCGCCGCCAAGGCCACCATGGACCGGAAGTAGTTGTCCAGGGCTTCATAGCAGTCCTCGGGGGTCTCATAGTCCAGCATATAGAAGTCCCGGCCCCCGGCGGCCTCGCTGAGGTTGTGGGCCGCGCCGATGACAAAGTCGATCCCCGGCTGGGAGAGAATTTTGTCCGCCGCCTCAGGGAAGAGGAAACCCATACCCAGCTCGATGCCCATGGGCAGGTCCAGCCGGGTGCCGAAGGCATCCAGGGTCTGCTTCCTCTGCTCCAGCACCGGGCTCCAGTCGTAGTCCAGGGTCCGCTCCCCCTCCAGGCTCAGCAGGTCGCAGTGGTCGGTGAGGGTCAGGGTGGTCAGGCCATACTCCAGCGCCTGCCGGGCCATGTCCACCATGGGGGTGGAGGAGTCCGGCGAGCAGGAGGAGTGGGTGTGACAGTCAGCCAAAAACATAATGCGGTTCCTTTCCCCGGTCACTTCTTCTTTTTCTTATGGAAGAAGGTCTTTTCCTCCGGCTCGCCGCCGTCGGTGCCGGTGGGGGCCAGCTCTCCCATGGCCTCGGCGTACTGCCGCAGAGCATCCTTCTGCTTCTCGCTGAGGTTCCGGGGCACCGCCACCCGCACGGTGACAAACTGGTCCCCTCTCCCCCGGCCATTGAGCACCGGGACGCCCTTGCCCCGGAGCCGCAGGGTGGTGCCGGGCTGGGTGCCCGCCTCCACCTTGCACTTGACCTTGCCGTCCAGGGAGGGGATCTCGATCTCCGCCCCCATGGCCGCCTGGAAGAAGGAGACGGTCTGGTCCAGGTAGATGCTGGTGCCCTCTCGCCGCAGCTGGGCGTGAGGCTTCACGTTGATGCCCACGATCAGGTCGCCGGCGGGACCGCCGTTGTGTCCCATGTCGCCCTGCCCCCGGACGGAGATGGCCTGGCCGTTGTCGATGCCGGCGGGGATCTTCACGGGGACCTTCTTGCTCTTGCGCAGGCCGCCGCTGCCGCCGCAGGCCTTGCAGGGCTGGTGGATGATCTTGCCCTCGCCCCGGCAGTTGGGGCAGACGGTGGTGGTGGACATGGTGCCGAAAACCGTCCGCTGCTGCATCCGCACGGAACCGGTGCCATGGCACTCGGGGCAGACCTCAGCGGTGGTGCCCTCGGCGCAGCCGGTGCCCTTGCAGCTGTCGCAGGTCTCGATGTGCTGGATGGTGACCTCCTTGTCGCAGCCGAAGGCGGCCTCCTCCAGAGTCAGGGTCAGGTTGGCCCGGACGTTCTTGCCCTTGGCGGGGCCGGTGCGGGTCTGTCCCCCGCCGCCGAAGCCGCCGAAGCCACCGAAGCCGCTGCCGCCGAAGAAGGACCCGAAGATGTCCCCCATGTCGAAGCCGCCGAAGCCGCCGCCGGGTCCCCCCGCGCCGAAGTTGGGGTCCACCCCGGCGAAGCCGAACTGGTCATACTTGGCCCGCTTGTCCTTGTCGGACAGGATCTCATAGGCCTCATTGATCTCCTTGAACCGGGCCTCGGCCGCCTTGTCGCCGGGGTGGAGGTCCGGGTGGTTCTGCTTGGCCAGCTTGCGGTAGGCCCTTTTCAGTTCATCGTCCGAGGCGGATTTGCTCACGCCCAGAACTTCGTAATAATCTCTTTTATTCTCAGCCATAGGTACTCACCTCGCAATGGGATGGGTGACGGGACGCCCGGAGGCGCCCGGAAAAACAGACCGTAGGGGACAGGCGGATACCTGCCCCCTGACGGGTCTCGTTGATCTACACGCGGCGCAGCCGCACTATTTTGCCTTCCCCCTGGGGGGAAGGTGCCCCGAAGGGGCGGATGAGGGGGAGACGCCGCAGCAGACAACTCCGCTGCGGCGATCCGCGCCTTCCTTCCTGACGGGAGGTGTTTCCGCGCAATACGCTCCCACCTCATCCGTCAGCCTGCGGCTGCCACCTTCCCCTCAAGGGGAAGGCTTTTGTCCCGCGAATCAAACGGTATTCACCCGTTCAAAGCCTTTACTGGTCGTCCACCACGGTGTAGTCGGCGTCCACCACGTCATCAGCGCCGCTGCCGCCGGGCTGCTGACCGCCGAAGTTCGCGCCGCCCATGTCGGGACCGGGCTGGCCGCCCTGGGCGCCCGCCTGCTGGTACATCTTCTCGCTGACCTTGTAGAAGGCCTGGGTCAGGCTCTCGGTGGCGGACTTGATGGCTGCGGTGTCGGTGCCCTTCAGGGCCTCCTTCACCCGGTCGATGCCGCTCTGGAGCTCGCTGACCTCCGTGGGGTCCAGCTTATCCTTCATCTCATCCAGAGCCTTCTCGCTCTGGTAGACCATCTGGTCGGCCTGGTTCCGGGTGTCCACCTCTTCCTTCCGCTGGGCGTCCTCGGCGGCGAACTGCTCGGCCTCCTTGACGGCCTTCTCGATCTCCTCCTTGGACATATTGGTGGAGGAGGTGATGGTGATGTGCTGCTCCTTGCCGGTGCCCAGGTCCTTGGCGGATACGTTCACGATGCCGTTGGCGTCGATGTCGAAGGTGACCTCGATCTGAGGCACGCCCCGGCGGGCAGGGGCGATGCCGTCCAACTGGAACCGGCCCAGGGTCTTGTTGTACTGGGCCATCTCCCGCTCGCCCTGGAGGACATGGACCTCCACGGAGGTCTGGTTGTCGGCGGCGGTGGTGAAGATCTGGCTCTTCTTGGCGGGGATGGTGGTGTTGCGCTCGATGAGCTTGGTGTTCACGCCGCCCATGGTCTCGATGCCCAGGGACAGGGGGGTGACATCCAGCAGCAGCAGGCCCTTCACGTCGCCCACCAGCACGCCGCCCTGGAGGGCAGCGCCCATGGCCACGCACTCATCGGGGTTGATGCCCTTGAAGCCCTCCTGGCCGGTGATCTTCTTCACGGCCTCCTGGACGGCAGGGATCCGGCTGGAGCCGCCCACCAGCAGGACCTTGGACAGGTCGGAGGAGGACAGGCCGGCGTCGGACATGGCCTGACGGACGGGGCCCATGGTGGCCTCCACCAGGTGAGCGGTCAGCTCGTTGAACTTGGCCCGGGTGAGGGTCAGGTCCAGGTGCTTGGGGCCGGTGGCGTCGGCGGTGATATAGGGCAGGTTGATGGCGGAGGAGGTGACGCCGGACAGCTCGATCTTGGCCTTCTCGGCGGCTTCCTTCAGCCGCTGCATGGCCACTTTGTCGGCCCCCAGGTCAATGCCCTCGGCCTTCTTGAACTCAGCGACCATCCAGTCCATGATGCACTTGTCGAAGTCGTCGCCGCCCAGCCGGTTGTTGCCGGCGGTGGCCAGGACCTCGATGACGCCGTCGCCGATCTCCAGGATGGAGACATCGAAGGTGCCGCCGCCCAGGTCGTAGACCATGATCTTCTGGTCGGACTCCTTGTCCACGCCGTAGGCCAGGGCAGCGGCGGTGGGCTCGTTGATGATGCGCTTGACCTCCAGACCGGCGATCTTGCCGGCGTCCTTGGTGGCCTGGCGCTGGGAGTCGGTGAAGTAGGCGGGAACGGTGATGACCGCCTCGGTGACGGTGCTGCCCAGGTAAGCCTCGGCGTCGGCCTTCAGCTTCTGGAGGATCATGGCGGAGATCTCCTGGGGGGTGTAGGCCTTGCCGTCGATGTTGACCTTATAGTTAGAGCCCATCTCTCTCTTGATGGAGATGACGGTGCGGTCGGGATTGGTGATGGCCTGCCGCTTGGCCACCTGGCCCACCATGCGCTCGCCGTCCTTGGAGAAGGCCACGATGGAGGGGGTGGTGCGGTTGCCTTCCGCGTTGGGGATGACGACGGCCTCGCCGCCCTCCATCACGGAAACACAGGAATTGGTGGTGCCCAGATCGATACCAATGATTTTAGACATAACAGGTTCCTCCTTCTGAGAAATGGTAACTTTAAAAATAGTATATGATAAAGTGGATGGTTTTACTTAGTTGGCGACCTTGACCATAGCGTGGCGGATGACCTTGTCCCCGATCTGGAACCCGGTCTGGAAGACCTCGGCCACGGTGTTCTCCCCCAGCTCCTCGTCGTCCACGTGCATGACGGCGTTGTGAAGGTTGGGGTCAAAGGTCTGGCCCTGGGCCGGGATCTCAGCCACGCCCAGCTTCTCCAGAGTGGTCTTGAACTGGGTCATGATCATCTCCACGCCCTTGGCGTAGGCCTCGTCGGCGGTCTCCTGCTTCAGGGCCCGTTCCAGATTGTCGAAGACCGGCAGGAATTCCTTCACGGCGTCGGCCTTGGCGGTGGCCCAGGTGTTCTCCTTCTCCTTCTGGCTGCGCTTGCGGTAGTTGTCGTACTCCGCCAGCAGCCGGAGGTATTTGTCCTCCTGCTCCCGGACCGCCTCCTTGATCTTCTCCTCCAGGTCAGCCTCGGCGCTCTCGGCCGGAGCCTCCTGGGGGGCGGGGGCCTCGTCGGTCTCCTTTTGAACCTCGTCCAGCAGGATCTCAGGCTCTTCGTTCACGTTCTGTTCCTTCTCGCTCATATCGTTGTGTGCCTCCTTTGGTTGGAGTATTTATGGAATGGGCTCTCGCCCGGGGTTCCGGCGCTATTTTGGCTCCTCACCCTCGCCGCCGCCGGGGGGCGGGATCTCTCCCTTGCCGAACATCCGGGAGAGACCTTCGGCAAAGTAGGACAGGCGGGCGGCCAGGTCGGCGTAGTCCATCCGGGTGGGACCCACCACACCGATGACTCCCTGCATCCCGCCGCCGATGTCATAGCTGGCCATGATGACGCTGGAGTCCTTCAGCTCGTCGGCCACGTTCTCCGGGCCGATGAGGATCTTCACGTTCTCCCCCTGGACCACCGGCAGGTTGGCGGCCTCGTCCCCCATCTCCGAGAGGTAGTTCATCAGGGGCTCGGCCTTCTCCAGGCTCTGGTACTCCGGGTGGGCCAGCAGGTTGGGGATGCCGGCGGTGTGGACCACGTTGTTCTCCAGCTCCTCCAGCACCTCCATGGCGAAGGACACCACCAGGTTGATGAGCCCGTAGGCCTCACCGGCGGCGTGGCTGCCCACCCGCATGAGCTCGGGGGAGAGCTCCTCCAGGGTCAGCCCGGTGAAGGAGGTGTTGAGCAGGGTGCCCAGCAGCTGGAGCTGGGTCTGGGAGACCGCCGTGGGGAGACGGAAGAACTTGTTCTTCACCGCCTGGGTGTCGGTCATAAGCACGGCGATGAAGGCGTTGTCCTCCACCATCAGCAGATCGTAGCGGGTGATGACCGCCTTCTTGGTCCCCTTGGTCAGGGCGAAGGTAGGGTATTTCGTCAGCTGGGAGATGATCTTCCCGGCCTCGGTCATCACCTGATCCATTTCCCGGATCTTCAGGTTCAGGGCGTCGTTGATCTTCTGGGCCTCCTGCATGGACAGGCGGTGCTCCTCCATGAGCTCATTGACGTAGAGCCGGTAGCCCTTGGGGGAGGGGATCCGCCCGGCGGAGGTGTGGGGCTGTTCCAGCAGGCCCAGGCTCTCCAGCTCCGCCATCTCGTTGCGGATGGTGGCGGAGGAGACCTTCAGGCCGGCGCTGGCCACAATGGCCTTGGAGCCCACAGGCTCAGCGGTCTGGATGTAGTTCTCCACCACCGCCCGGAGGATCTGTTTCTTTCGCTCCGACAATTCCATTGTTTCCGGCCTCCTTTCGGCCTTCGATTATCGTTTTAGCACTCAATCTCCCCGAGTGCTAACCGTACTGTAGCACTTCCCCCGGAAAATGTCAAGGGTCCCGGGCTGGATTGGCACTCGATTTTTCAAAAATTTCATTTTTTCAGTATTTTCACCAGAACCCCCCGCCTCACAGGGTTACTTTTTGCACTTTCCAACGGGGATTGCTAACAGGGGGGGGCCAAAAAACAGCGGCGCACCGCGGCGTCGCTGTTTTCGGTAGCTCAGATTCCAGTTTGTCCGCCGTCACACCCGCTCCGGCACCGTCAGGGACTCCAGGCTGGCCCCCCGGGCCCGGCGGCTGCAATAGTTTCCCGTGCAGGACTTGTAGGCCCGGAATCGGCGGCGGGCGCCCTCCTCGTCCCCGTAGACCTTCCAGCAGCCCACGCACTTGCAGTCCCTCCCCCGGTGGTCCATAAAGCCCGCCACATCCTCCGGCGGATAGCCCAGGAACAGGCCAATCTCATGGGGAAAGTCCGGCCCGGACCGCAGGCGGCGGCTAAGCTCCCGCAGGCAGGCCCGCTGTTCCGTGTCCCGGTACCCCGCCCGGTCCAGCAGGCGCTCCGCCTCTCCGCCGGACAGATCCCGGGAGAGTTCCGCAGGGCGGTAAAGGTAGAGCAGGGCACGGTCCTCCCTCATCCGCAGGGGCAGGAGACGGAGGCCCCGGGGCACCAGCACCCGGTTGATCCCCCGCAGCTGCTCCGCCAGCTCCTGCCGGGAGTCAAAGCGGCAGGGAAACAGGCTGCCTGTTTTCAGCCCCGCCAGGGTGGGGGCGGCGTGACGGATGATATCGTCCACCGACATGGTCACGCTCCGGCGGTGTGGGCTTCCAGCACGTTCCGCAGGGCGGACATGGAGCTGGACCGGCAGCGATGGACCACCGTGTCCTGGCCCCGGGTCTCGTTGAGGGCGTTCTGGACCATCTTGTGGGAGATGGTGTCGGTGAACATCACCAGCAGATCGGGGTTGCCCAGGCGGCCCTTCAGGGTCCCGCCCATCTTGGAGATCACCTTTGCCGAGCACTGATACTCCCGGCACAGGTCTTTGTACTTGCGGACCATACACTCGTTTCCGCCTAAGATCACAACGCTCATTTTCAGTCTCCTTTCTTGTTAGCTCTCGCTAACTAATGGGGTTTTGCTTCGCGCCCCGAAGGACGCGTATATGGTTTCCTGTTGTTCTCTCTGTTATTCGCCAGATGTTAGCTTATGCTAATTTTAGTCCAGTTTACCTGATTTCCCTGTGTTTGTCAAGGTCTTTTTTCCGCCGGACCGATCCTCTCCCCTTTCAGCGGTCCTCTGCCTTTTTTCTTGCATTCTCCCTCGCTTTGTAGTATCCTATATTATCATATCTTTATCCACGTATTGGATACATCACCCAGCCATGGGAAGGAGGAGTGTTTCAGTGGCCAAAGGTTCCATCAAACTTTGCTTCCAGTGCGCCACCTGCTCGATGGTGTCCGCCTGCCTGTGCCGCGCGCTGAAGTTCCTGTCCCGCCGGGACAGCCACATTAAGGACGAAGCCGCCCGATGGCCCCAGGGGAAGACCCTGCGCCTGGAGATCCCGGGAGCCAGGGGTTTCACCGTCACCGGCACCAAGGAGGGCTTTCAGATCCTGCCCCGGGACACCAAAGGGGACGTGACCATCCGGTTCAAGAGCCCCGCCGACGCCTTCAAGGTCTTTACGGGCCAGATCAGCGTGGCCCAGGCCTACGGGCAGCACCGGTTCGTTCTAAAAGGAAATATGGGGCTGGCCATGCCTTTCGTCCGATGTGTGGACCGGGTGGAAGGCTACCTCTTCCCCGCGGTCCTGGCCAAGCGCATTTTGAAGCGACTGCCCAAGAAAGAAGTGTCCTCCGCCCGGGTTTACGGGGCGGTACTGTTAGGGAGGTAAACGCCTATGTCCAAGTATTATGAATTTCAGCTGCCCGAGAAGATCCTCTCCGGGGACGGCGCTCTGGAGCACATCCCCCATGAGCTGACCCTTCTGGGGGCGTCCCGTCCCCTCCTGCTCAGCGACCGGGGTCTGGAGAAGGTGGGCACCGTGGACACCGTGAAGGCCGCGCTGAGCCAGGGCGGCCTGGAGCCCGCGGAGACCTATTGCGACATCCCCGCCGACTCCTCCATCCACGTGGTCAACGCCATCGCCGCCCTGTACCGGGAGAAGAACTGCGACAGCCTTATCGCCGTAGGCGGCGGGTCGGTCATCGACACCGCCAAGGGCGTGGGCATGGTCCTGGCCCAGGCGGGCAGCGACCTGATGGATTCCGCCGGGGCCGAGGTCCTGCCCCGGGGCGCCCACGTGCCCTTCGTGGCCGTGCCCACCACCTCGGGCACCGGCAGCGAAGCCACCATCGTAGCGGTGGTGAAGGACCCGGAGGCCCAGGTGAAGATGGAGTTTCTCAGCTACCATCTCCTGCCCGACGTGGCGGTGCTGGACCCCCGGATGACCGAGACCCTGCCCCCCCGCATCACCGCCTCCACGGGCTTCGACGCCCTGGTCCACGCCATTGAAGCCGCCACCTGCCTCCAGCGCAACCCGGTGAGCGACTCCTTCGCGGAAAAGGCCATCGGCCTGCTGTGCGGCAACCTCATGGCCGCCGTGGACAACGGCCGGGACCGGAAGGCCAGAATGGCCCTGGCCAACGGCAGTCTCCTGGCCGGCGCGGCCTTCTCCAACTCCATGGTGGGCCTGGTCCACGCCATCGGCCACGCCCTGGGCGGGGTGTGCCGGGTGCCCCACGGGGAGGCCATGACCATCCTCCTCCCCGCCGTCATGAAGTATAACCTGGAGAAATGCCGGGACCGGTACGCCGAGCTCCTCCTGCCCATCGCCGGGCCGGAGGTCTACGCCCAGACCCCGTCGGATCAGCGGGCCCAGCGGGCCATCGACACCCTGGTGGCCCTGCGGCGGCAGCTGGCGGAAAAGACGGAGATGCCCATCTCCCTGGTGGAGACCGGGCTGGTCCGCCGGGAGGATTTCGACGCCGTTGCCCGCACCGCCCTCAACGACGGCGCCATCATCGTCAACCCCGCTGAGGCCGATTACGATGACATCATCGGCCTGCTGGAGGAGGTGTGGGCATGAGCGACGCCGCCCAGATCAAATTGATCGAAGAGACCGTGGCCCGGCAGCGGGCCTACTTCCGCACCGGGGCCACGAAGCCCGTGGAGGCCCGGATCGCCGCCCTGAAGCGGCTGAAGGCGGAGATCGTCGCCCGGGAGCCCCAGCTCCTGGCGGCCTTAAAGGCCGACCTGCACAAGTCCGCCCATGAGAGCTATATGTGCGAGCTGGGCCTGAACCTGGACGAGCTGGGCTACCTGATCAAAAAGACCCCCCAGTGGGCGAAGCCCCAGCGCCGGCCCACCCCCATCGTCCAGTACGTGTCCAAAAGCTACGAGATCGCCGAGCCCTACGGCGTGGTGCTGGTGATGTCCCCCTGGAACTACCCCTACCTGCTGAGCCTGGACCCCCTGTTCGGGGCGGTGGCGGCAGGCAACTGCGTCATCCTCAAGCCCAGCGCCTACTCCCCCCACACCAGTCACGCCATGGCGGAGCTCATCGCGGCGGTCTTTCCTCCCGACTGGGTCACCGTCATCGAGGGCGGCCGGGAGCAGAACTCCGCCCTGCTGGAGCAGCGGTTCGACCACATCTTCTTCACCGGCTCCGTGGCAGTGGGGAAGCTGGTGATGGAAAAGGCCAGCAGGCACCTCACCCCCGTGACCCTGGAGCTGGGGGGCAAGAGCCCCGTCATCATCGACCGGACGGCCGACCTGCCCCTGACGGCCAAGCGGCTGGCCTGGGGCAAGCTCCTCAACGCCGGCCAGACCTGCGTGGCCCCGGACTATGTGCTGGTAGACCGCCGGGTGAAGGACCGGCTGGTGGAGGAGCTGAAAAAGCAGTTCCGGAAGATGCTGGGGGACGACCCCACCGCCAACCCGGACTTTGTCCGCATCGTCAACGCCAAGCACTTTGGCCGGCTCCAGGGGCTCATCGAGGGGGAGAAGGTCCTCTACGGCGGCGGCAATCGGCCCGACCCCCACGGGGAGAGCGGCTGGATCGCCCCAACTCTCATCGAGGACACCCTCCATGCCCGGTCCAAGCCCATGCAGGAGGAGATCTTCGGGCCTATCCTGCCCATCATCCCCTACGACCGGCTCAGCCAGGCCCTGGGGTTCATCGTCAGCCGGGAGAAGCCCCTGGCGCTGTATCTCTTCACCCGGTCCCGGAAGGTGAAGGAGAAGGTGCTCTCCACCTGCTCCTTCGGCGGCGGGTGCATCAACGACACCATCATCCACCTGGCCACCCATCACATGGGCTTCGGCGGCGTGGGCAACAGCGGCATGGGGAGCTACCACGGGAAGAAGAGCTTCGACACCTTCTCCCACTACCGGGCCATCGTGGACAAAGCCACCTGGCTGGACCTGCCCATGCGGTATATGCCCTATAAGCCGTTGTATGACAAGATGATCCGGATGTTTTTGAAGTAAGCCTGACCCATCAAAAAAGCACAGAGGCCATCCGGTTACAGTGCATAAGGCAGGTATCCGCAAACCGCATTGCAAAGGTTTATACGGACCTGGAAAGGCGTTCTGCTTTTCCAGGTCCGTTCTTTTCGCACATTCGTCTTTTCGCTCCTCCTCTGATATGATGTAACTATCAAATCAAGGGAGGCTTTTTTATGAGCAATTATCTGACCTATCACCGGGAAGGCGACTACCTCATCCCTAATCTGATCCCGCCGGAGGAGCCGCGGATCGGCCTTTGGGGACGCAGAAGGAAGCGGTTTCTCCAACAGAATCGTGATCCTGTTTATACCGGACTGCTCCTCAGCGGCAAATTGAAAGACCATCTAGAGGACATTGACCGGTCAGCATCAGAAATGGTTGACCAGCTTATGAATGAGATGGCTCGACGGGACGGAATTACGGAAGCGCTGAAGGCAGAGAATCAGATGGAGTGGGTTCAAAAGATGAACAGCATCCGTTATCGAGCGGAAGAAATCGTCAATCAAGAACTGATTTTTGTTTAATCATATGGAAGACTTCAGGGAATGGACTGCGTCCACTACGCTTTTCTCATCTGCTTTCTTGACAATGGAAGCAATTCTCATTTACCAGACGCATCCGCACCTTGACAGAACCGCATCAGGATCGCCGCTGTCTGGGCCCGGCTGGCGGAGCCGCCCGGGTCCAGTCTGCTGCCGTCCTTGCCGGTCAGCAATCCCGTCCCCACGGCCCACGCCGCGCCGGAACGGGCCCAGGAGGAGACAGCTTTTCCATCCATAAAATGGTCAAGCGGATTGGATGGCGCCATCCCGATCAGGTCTGGCGCTCCGGCGTACCGATACAGGATGGCCGCCAGCTGCTCCCGGGTGAGACTGTCGTTGGGACCGAAGTGATCCGGACTATAGCCCTCCACAATGTGAGACGCTGCCGCCCAGCGGACCGCTTCGGTGTACCAGGTCTGGCCCGGAACATCCCGGAAGGTCAGCGGGGCGTTGGATACCGGGCTCCCCTCTAGCCGCCACAGAATGGTGACCACCATGGCCCGGCTGACCGGGGCGTTGGGGGAGAAAGTTTCCTCCCCGGTGCCGTTCATTAGGCCCTGCTCCGAAGCCCAGCAGACGCTGTCATAGAACCATGCGCTAGCGGGAACGTCGGCGTATTCTCCGGGGGCGGGTGCCGGCGGCTGAGGGCTAACGTTTCTCGTCTTCTGGTTCAGGGCCGTCAGAAAAGCCGGGATATTGACATAGCCGTTGCCATAGTACGGATCAAAGCCCGGATCCCCCAGGTCTGTGGAGCTGGACTTGAGCAGTTCGATAAATCCATCGGTATCAATCCCCCGGTCCGCCTGCTTGGCCATCACCGCCATGGCAGTGACGATGGGGGCAGCGAAGGAGGTCCCGGTGCGGGTGGCGGTGCTTCCGTCCAGGTACAGGGAGGTGATGTCCGTCCCCGGAGCGGACACGGTCACACCGTCGTTGAAGTAGGAGTAGTCGGAGGCGAAGACCACCCCGTCCCCATCCCGGGCGCAGGCGGAGACGGTGACCACACAGTCGTAGGCCGCAGGGTACATATAGTTCGTGGCGCTTTTGACGCGGCCTGCCGTGTAGTTTCCCGCGCAGGTCACCAGGATGATCCCTCGGTCCGCCGCCCTCTGGCAGGCCTGCCGCAGAGCTTCGTTGTCGTTAGTGCCGCCTATGCTGAAGGTGATAACGTCCGCCCCCAGCTCCACCGCCTTGTCGATCCCGGCAACGGCGGTCTTCACGTCGGTCTTGCCCCCGCCCCAGGTGATGCAGATGGGGAGGATGTTGACATTGGGGACGATACCGTCCACGCCGATGCCGTTGTTGACCTCCGCCGCCAGGAGACCGGTGACAAAGGTGCCGTGGTAGTCGTCCACGCCGTCCGACTGGTCGGAGAGGGACACATAGTCCAGGATATGGGTGTTGGTCAGGTCCGGATGGTCCGCCATGACGCCGGAGTCCACCACTGCCACAGTGACTCCGTCCCCCAGCCGGTCCCGGTTTCCCGGGGCGTCGGTGTGCCGCCAGGCTGCGGACGCGCCCACAGATTGCAGGTTCCAGAACCCGGTCTCGTAGCCCTCATAGCTGTCCTGGGTGGTGAGGATGTCGTTGGTGGTCCAGTAGTCCACCTCACCCAACAGGGACAGGGTGCCCGCGTTCCAGATGGAATCGGCGTAGTACAGGCTGTCGGTGACTGCCTCGCACCCCGACACCTCCGCCAGGGCGGGGTCCAGGGGCTCCTTCAGCGCGATTAGGTAGCCGTCGTGGTCCGGGGCGGACGGCGCGGACTCCGCTGCCAGGACCGGAACGGCGGAGATGGCCAGGACCAGGCTCAAGGCTAGGAAAAGGATCCGTTTCATTGTGCTTCCTCCGAAACTCCCCCGGACCGAATCCGATCCGGGGGAGCGAATTGTTCTTTGCTTCTATTGTAGTATATCAATTCCTGTCTTGCAATGATAGCTCAGCCGCAGTACTGCTCCACAATGGCCTTGACGAACCGGGTCAGGATGGCCGAGGCCTCCATGCGGTTGGCGTTCTTCTTGGGCGCCGCTCTGTTCTCGCCCACGCCGTTGATGAGGCCGATCTGCGTGCAGTCCTTCACGGCGTCCGCCGCCCAGGTACTGATCTGGTCGGCGTCGGCAAAGTTGGCTGCGGGATTGGTCTTGTCCAGAGCCCAGCCCAGGCAGTCAAGATAGCGCATCATCAGCACGCACATCTGCTCCCGGGTCACGGGATCGTTGGGACCGAAGGTCGTGTCATTGTAGCCGGTGACGATGCTCTGTTCCACGGCCCAGGCCACGGCGTCCTTGTTCCAGTCGGCGGTCAGGTCGGTGAAGGCGGTCTCCGCCTCAGGCTTCGGACCTCCGGTCATCCTCCAAAGGACAGTGACGAACATGGCCCGGGACATGGTGATGTTGGGAGAGAACTTTCCGTCGCCGGTGCCGTTGACCAGCCCGCGGTTAGCCGCGAAGAGAATGTCGTCCTCGCCCCACAGGCCGGCAATGTCGCTGAAGGCCGCGTCTGCCGGCACAATGCGGTAGTCGCCCTCTGTCAGGACGATGTAGTCCGCGTCGCCGTCTGTGACGATTCCAAAGGCGTCGATTCTGGTGTTGCCCTCCAGGTCAGTGTACTCCACCACCATGCCGTCCTTTGCCTCGACGGAATCCGCCAGGAGGCGGTTGAGGTCGAAGTCCGGCGTGGTGAGGGTGTCCTCGGGAATCATGGCGGTGAGACCGTCTCCTTTGATGACGGTGTCATCGCTGGCGTTTGCGTTCCGAATCTTTTCCTGGTCGGAGGCCGTCAAATCCTTTCCGGACGCCAGCGTGAAGACCACAGAGCCATTCCTGTCCACACCAATATCTCTGAGGTTGCTGACCGTACTTCCGCCGGAAGTGCCCGCGGCGCCGGAATCAGCCGGCTCATCGTTGGAATGAATCGTTTCCGGCTTATCAGAGAGCGCGACACCATCCCAAAAGGCCGCGTTGGAGGGGTTCTGATAATAATTCGCTGATGCTTGGGAGACCGTTTGCAGAATCGTTTCATACGCCTGTTTCGCAGCTTGGCAGGAAGCTTCTTTCTCCGTGTTCCCAGGATCCGCCTTCGCTGCCAGCTCCGTGGCCTTCCAGGCAGCTTCCGCAATCGCCAGCTCGACCAGCTTCTCCGGAGAGGCATAGACGCTTCGGGCCGCAACATAGTATTCTCCCTTGGCAAGTCCGCCTTGTTCATAGTTCCCGTTTTCGTCGCCCAGAGTCCATGTCACAGCGTTTGTTTTGATGTAATCCTGAACCGTTGTGCCCGCCGGGATGTCAGAAACGGGGATGATTGCAAATTCCGTCAGACCGGTTTCTCCTCCGTCGGTCGTGACCACAAATTTGCCGTTTTTGGAGTCTGCGGTTTCACTGTTCAACGCGGTAACGCTGGTTTTCAGCGCGGTGTCTTCTACCGTAATGGTGCGGACGGCGCAGTGGCTGGGATCATTGGCGTCACGGATGACCACCGTATAGTCGCCTGCTTCAAGATTCTCCCAGGTCTTAGTTGCATCCGTAAACCACTGGATGTCGGTATCTGCCGGATCATATGTTTTGCCGGAAATCAAGGTGTATTGATACGAATCGCCGCTGCCCACGAGGCCTTCGTTCGTAACTGTGAAGGCCGTACATTTCCCGCCGAACATGTCCCTGATATCCACTGTGACTGTGCCGTTATTCCCATGCTGGCTCCAACTGTTGCCAACGGTGATCTCTTCCCCTTGCAGAGGGATCACAACATTGCAGGTCACGGTGGTGGAGTTGGCCGGATCAGAAGCATCCGAAGCTACCAGAGAGTATTCTCCGCTCCATCGGATGGGTAGACTGCCGGAGAGGTTTGTTCCTTCTGCGCTGTTCACCTGGAATCCATTGATCGATACGGTTTTGATTGCAGAGCCCGTGGTGGATGACTTTCCAGCTGTCCACTCCAGGGCGGCTGCGGTATCGTTATAGGTCAGGGTGGCCTGGGGGACGGAGCTGTCCAGCTGGGTCATGTTCAGGACCTGGGCCGACCAGGTGCCGTCCTCGTTCACCGTCCGGGTCCAGTAGAGGCCGTTGGCAGTGATGGGGAAGCCGTTCCCGCTGCCGCTGATGGGCTGGAAGGAGGAGCCGTCGAAATAGTAGACCTCGTGGGTGTTGCCGGTCTCCTTTGGATTCCCGCTCTCTGGGGCAAACCTGATGTTCAGACCATCGGCGCTTCCCAGAGATTCGCTTCCGCTGAGCGCCGTGTTTCCTTGATAGAAGTCCGATGCGTACAGCGGGACGGAAACGCTGCTTTGATCACCTGTGGGCGTCTCAAGGAACCAGTCCATCAGCAGGGTCGTTGTGGTTTGGTTTCCGCTGTCATCTGTCGCGGTGATCGTATAGGTCCCGTTCTTTGTAACGGTGCTTCCGAAGTCATAGCACCAGAGATTCCCGGCGGTGGGAACAGGTGCCAATCCGTCTGTTGAAGGAGTCACCGTCAGGCTGGCGATGCTGCTGTTATCCAGGGCGTAGACCTTCAGGGGGACAGGTGTTCCCGGTTTCACCGAGCCGGTATCCGGGAAGCTGCGGCTCCAGATGAAGTAGGGGCTCACGCCGTCATAGTCCGGGGTAGGAACGGTGCCTCCGGTGTAGGACTCCACCAGCCGGTCGAACCTGGCCTGGTCGCTGAGGACCGTGATTTTGACCGTTCTGGTCAGGTTATCGGGGTTGGTGCCCAGCGGGATGTTTACTTTCGCCTCGCCGCCGGGGTTGGTTCCGGTGGCCGGGTAAGTACCAACGACGGTTGCTGTTCCGTTAGAGCCCAGGAGTTCCACCTTGACCTGTCCCTCGAAATAGAGGTCAATGGCTTCTGCCACACTGTCGAAGGTGAAGGTTGCGTTCTTTCTGCCCACAGACAGGTTCTGTCTCAGCGGCGCAGTCGGCGCAGTTGTCGGCCCCCACGTTTCAAACCCCTTAAACAGCCAGTCTCCTGTTCCGCTGGAGAAGGTGAAGGCCTCGTTGTCATTGAAAATGTCGATGCCATCCGCATTGTCGGTGACCTCAAAGGCGATGGAGAAGGAGGAGTTGGTGTCGGTGTCCGTGAGGTGAAGGGTGCCGGTTCCCGCCGTCATGGGCGTCAGGGACAGAACGCCGCTGGCGGAGCCGTCATTCCCGGCGCTCTTCTTAAAGTTCAGGATGCCGTTGTTCAGGCCGTCCTTGTCGTCGCTCAGCTCCTGGACCGCCAGGGCGGGCTGCTGCCCCCGGGAAGAGACCGCCGAGACGGGGACCTTGGTGGTGGTACCCAAGGGGATGACAATGGCATGGGGCGCGGTGATGGTGGTGTAAGCCTCCACCGCCTGGGTAGAGAGGTTGTTGGCGGTGTAATACTCGTTATGGCTGGCTGTGACCACGCCGGCGTCCAGACTCTGGGTGACGTCTGCGCCGCTGAACAGCTCCACCCGGACGTCCGCGTAGCGGGATTCCCCGGCGGCATAGGCGGCGTAGGGAACGGTGATGGGACCGGAGACGCTCTGTCCCATCCCTGTCTCAAGGTCAGCCAGGGCCAGCTTGCCCTTTGGCAGATCGCTGGTGACTGCCTGGGTCGACAGCAGCTCCGACAGGTTGCTCACAGTACCCAGCGTCAAATTGCTCTTCTCTCCGGACAGGTCAAGGGGCACGTATTGCGGCTGCCCGCTGCTGTCATACCCGGAAACATAGGAGAACTGGGCGTACACATCCTTCGCATCCGCCGATCCGTGGTTGGCGGCCACGAAGGAGACTTCCATGGTAGTGGCGGTCCCGTCAGTGGAAAGGACGGTGGGTTTCAGGCTCAGACCATCCACGCTCAGGTCCGGCTTTTCCTCCACCGTGAAGAGGTCGATGGTTTTTTCAGCCGCCGTGCCGCCGGATGCCGCTGCATACGCAGTGTTCTCCTTCAGCGTCAAGGTAAACTTGTCTCCGTTGGCCAGATCGGCGTTCAGAGGCGTACAGTATCCGACAAACTCCACCGACTGCCCGGAGATCACATTGTCCTTGATGGTCCATTCGGCCAGTTTATCTGTACTTCCGCTTCGCAGGACGTTCAGGGTCGCCGTGATGGGCTGATTGGGGCTGCCCCGGAAGGCGGTATCGCCGACATTGTCCGCAGTCACTGTAACATACAGCTCGGACCCGGCGCTGAAGTCCATCTGATTGAAGGTGATGGAGCCATTGCCCAGTTGTTGATCTCCTTGGCCGAAGCTGATGGCGTAGGTACCCAGGGTGGAATCCATGGCGCCGTTGGTGTACTTGGGAGCCAGGACGTATTTGTCCACAAGGTTGCCGCCTTTGTCCTTATCCTGGAAGCTCTCGATGGTCATCTCCTGGAGGAACCCCTGGGTCACTACCAGCAGATCGTTATTAGAGCCTGCGGTGGTTTGCAATTCAGAGAACGTAAAGGTTTTACCGTCGCCGGTGCTGAACTGCTCCCGTCCGGCCTCCTCCGCCTCAGCCGTATACACATTCTTGATCGTGTTCAGGGCGTCCTCGCCGTACAGGGCGGTCAGGGCGGCTTCATCCTTTATGCTGCTCTCGCTGCTGCGGTACAGGTAGGCCAGCTCCAGCGCGGCCTGGTCCCAATCGTTCCGGAGGGAGGCCTCGTAGACGTCCATGTCGTGCATGGCCAGCATAACGCCGTCGCCCCAGGTGTTGGTCTGGGCGTCATAGGCTGCCCGGTACAGGGCGTTCCCCGCAGTGCCCGGGGCGGAGCCCACATAGACCGCGTAGAGATTGCCCTTCGTATCGGCGTTGATGTCCACCTGGAGCTTGCCGGAGGCCTCGTCCGTCACCACGGAGCCGTCGTCATTGGTGTGGGTAGCGGGGACAAAGAAGGGGTAAATCGTCCCGCCGCTGCCGCCGGTGATGGTCCCAAGGTCCTCGGCGGGGATGATGTAACTGGAGCCGTTCATTTCGAAGAGCAGAACGGTCTGGGACACAGCGTCCTGAAGGGTCAGGGCGCTCTCTCCGCCGGTCAGCTTGCCCCGGTCCAGGTTTGCCGTCAGGAACCGCAGGCTGGACAGGTAGGGGCTGTCGTGATTGGTTACGCAGCTGCCGCCGCTGTACACACCGTCGGTCCCGGTATCCCGGTCATAGTCCCACAGCTCCCGGAGGAGATAAGCCTTTTCGTCCCAGCTGCCGTCGGCGTCCACATGACGCAGATAGAGCCGGTAGACGGTGAGCATATCCCCGCCGGTGTACTCCGTCCGCTCGGTGGTGTAGGCCACGTAGAAGCCGCCGCCGGAAGCTGCCGTGAACTCCGCGTTGGCCAGGGTCTCGCCCTCGTTCAGCAGGACCTGATGGTTGGTCCAGGTCTCGCCGTTCTTCACCGCCAGATTCAGCGCCGACTGGGTGCCGAAGAGGTTCAGCCGGGAGAGCTTGGTGGCTTTCAGGTAGTTTCTCACCTGAAGGGGCAGGGCAGGCTGACCGGCGGAGTCCTTCTTGCCGTCGATGTAGTTCTGATAATCGCTATAGGCCTTGCCGTTGTCCCTGGCCGCCGTGCTGCTGAAGAAGACGGAGTTCCCGCTTCCTTCGGCGGCGGGGAGGAAGACGTAGTCAAAGGCGGCGTTGGAGGTGATCTCCACCGGGGCGGAGAAGCCGCCGCTCTGCCCAACCGTCCAGCTGGCCGTCTTGACCACGGTGTTCTCCGCGGCTGTTTTGGCCCGGGCCTGGACCCCGGCGTTGTAGCTGCTCAGGGCCTCATAATAGGCTTTCCATGCTTCCCACTTCTTGTATTCAGCACTGTTGGTGTTGTCGTTCGGCGCCTCAATGGTTGCGTAGTTGTTGGCAGTCATCCCTTCATAGACCTCGCCCTCGGGCCGCTGAGGGGATGGCGTCGTCGTTATAGTTGCGTAGCTTACCCACGCCGCGTGGATGGTCTTTCCGTCAGCGTCGGCCCAGATGTCGAAGTCCAGGTCGCCGGTGCCGTCGGTTTCCAACGGAATGTATTTCGTTTCGCTGGTTTTGTCGGCCGGGTTGATCAAACCGTATTTTCCGTCGCTGTTGCAGGCCAGCTCCGACAACACCACCATGGTGCTGTCTTCGGGGGCAGTGGTTATATCGCTGCGTGAAATGGTATACGCGATATAGTTCTTGTCTCCCACCCGCAGGACCTTGTACTGGCTGCCCTCGGGGATGCCGGTGGTGAGATTGACGGCGTCCATGGATTGGCCATAGCCGGAGGTCTGGAAGGGGACCGACGTGTCCGTGGGGTTATAGGCCTGGGTGGACAGACCGCTTTCGTTGTTGTCCTCCGGGCTGTAAATTTGCTGCTCCTTCGCCGTCACCTGGGGCGGGCGGATGGTGACGCCCAGGTCGCTGTCATCGGCGTCGTTCCCCGCCATGTCGTTGAGGAAGTGCCAGCCGTACTCCCATTCGTGCCCGTCATAGCTGATCTCGTAGGTGACGAAGTCCAGCTCGTAGGTGAACAGCACCAGGACCACCCGCAGGGCGATGCCGATGGCGGCCTCGAACTCCTCCACGCTGGCGGGCAGATACTTGTCCTGATAGTTAGGGTTCTTGGTTTTCTTGCTGGCGTCGGTATACTGGGGGATGCCCGGGTCGTATTTGTCGTTGTAGGCCCCGAAGGTGAAGGAGGCTCCGATGTTGAAGTGGATAAAAAGCTCCGCCTTGAGGACCTCCACGCCGATGCCCACGCCGGCCTCGATGGCCAGCTCGGGAGAGAGGTTGATGCCGTTCCAGTGAACAAAGTCGTAAATGCCCTTGTAATCCACCAGATAGGAGATCTTGGTGGTCTCGGTGGCAAGGTTCTCGTCGTACTCCATGGCGTGGAGGACCACCCGCACGGTCTCTCCCAGGTCCATGCCGTCCTGCTGTTTCAGGACCACCTGGGTGTCAATGGACCCGTCGGAGGAGATGGTGCCGGTGACCAGACCGGAATCCTTGGAGGCGGCGGTCCACACGCCGTTTTTCTTTTGCTGGACCTCCACGTACAGCTTGCCGTCGAACCGGATGCTGAAGGCCTTCTTATCGGTCTCGAAGCTGTAGGTGGAGGCGGCGGTCAGGGCCTCCTGGGCCTTGGCGGCGGTGGCGTATTTCTTGTTAATGTAGTGTTGTCCGTTGTCGGTTGGCTTGTAATTGCTCTGATCGCCGGAATCCAGAAGACTCCACTGTTGAGACGTGAGGAAGAAATCTTTCCGGGCGAAATACTCGTCTCGTTTTGCCAGGGAATTACCTACGAGAATCATCCCGATCTGCCGGAGAAAATCGTTACTAGGGGCAACGATCCCCGCATCCGTATAATTGATGCTGGCCGGGGAGGGGTAATAGGTCAGGGTCACGGCGTTGCCGGCCTTGTCGGCGGTCTTGGCGTCGATTCGTTTCGTGTCCATCTCCACGCCCTTCCGCTCCACGGTGAGCCCGGAGCCCAGGGACACGGAAAAGGTGACGTCGAAGAAGGCGTAGACCAGGGGGAAGACCGTCAGCCTGGCCTGGGCCCGGAAGTTGAGCTCCGCCGCCAGATAGGCCTTGAACTCCTTGAAGTAGAAGCCGTTGTCCAGGGGGTTGTATTCAAAGATGAAGCCGAAGTTGATGGTGAAGGCCACGGAGACCTTCTGGGAGGTCACGCCGCTGGCGGCGTCCTTGGCGTTCTTGTTGGCGTCCCGGTAGTCCTTGGCGGCCTTGTAGGAGCTGTCCCCGTGACCGCCCTTGTCGGTGAACAGGTCGGAGAACTTGGTCCAGGCCTCTTTGTTGGAGGTGCCGGGGTGCTTGCCCTCCTTGCCGCCCCAGGAGGATTTGCCGCTGCTGTCCGTCTGCTTCTCGTTGCTGATCTCCCCCAGGGGGATGCTGACGGAGAAGCCGATCTGGTTGCCGTTAAACAGGATGGTCACATAGTCGGTGACCCCCAGCTCATTGGTGGGGAAATCCACCTTGAAGGGGAAGGAGAACTCGCTCAGGGCGCTGTCCTTGCCGTCGTTGCCGCCGCCGGAGTTGATGTTCCCCGTGGGCTGCTCGCCGCCGTCCATCTGGGCCAGGCTGGAGGGGTCCGGGTTGGTGCGGACCAGGCCCAAGGTGTTGCTGTCGGGAGACACGCCGGTGGGAGCGGGGGGATCGGTGTCCGCGTTCTGGGTGGACAGGCCGTCGATTCTGTTGGCCGCCAGGATCTGATCGGTGGTCTGGCTCTGCTGCTGGCTCACCAGAACGAAGGTGGAGGAGCCGGTGAAGGAGGCCAGGTAACCGTTGATCTGCCCCAGGGCGTCGGTACTGTTCCACTTGTATTGCAGATTCTCCGCGTCGAACGTATAGTCCCCGCAGGCCTCCGTGGGCCCGGCCAGGCTCTGCTGGATGGTGACGGGCTCGGGGCTGGCGTAGGGATAGAGGTAGTTCTGGAACCAGTCGGGGTCCCAGGTGTAGTACCCCTTGACCTCCGGCGTGGTTTTCGTGGCCGGGGTGCCCGGATGCTCCACCGGGGGCCTCTTGTCGCCGCCCAGGGGGATGGACAGCAGGGCCTTGGCACTGGCCGCCGCGCCGTACATGGGGTGGTCGTCGGAGGTATACTTTTCGTTCGCGTCCTTGCCGCTGACCACATAGGTGTACATCTTCTGCTGGTTGGTCAGGGCGGCGTAGGCTGCCGAGGCCGGGTCCAGGGCGGAGGTGAAGGCCGGCAGGACCTGGGCCTTGTCTGTGGTCTTTCCCCCCGCCGGGACCGACAGGCACCGGGGCGTCATAGTGTAGCAGAGCTGGATGAAGTATTGGCAGACCTTCCCCTCGCTGTTTTTCTGGGGAGCGATCATGTTCTCGTTGATGGTCTGGCCGTCGATCAGGCGCTGGACGAATACGTCCTTGGAGCCTTCCGCCAGTTCAAACTGGCCGGTCGTTTCGTTGATCTGCCCACTGATCTTCCCGTCACCGTCGCCGTCCCAATAGAGCTGCTTCCACAGAACGGTGGTGGTCATGGGGCTGATCGACCCCTGGAAAGAAGAGTGGTAATAGGAGAATACCAGATCAGTGGTCAGATCACTTTCCGTCAGATATATCGTTTCGTTGCCCGCATAGGCTTTGCCGTTGCAGATCAGCATATCTTCCTTGGGCAGGCCGAAGTTAATGTATTGCAAATCGGAGAACGTATCTGTCCATTTATTATTATTAATTTCCGAAAATTGAGGGCGCCAATTGGTAGTATCGACAGTATTTGAAAAGTCTGTAAAACTGTCTCCGTACGCGCCATGCCAACGTGTGTAGCTGTATGTAATATTTGCAGACCCAAAGCCGTGATTCTCTGTCCCGTTGTAATACTTGCCGTTTGAATCGGCAAAGAGCTGAGACACCTGGTCTGTCAGAATCGTGCCGCTTTCATTCCGGGGAAGGGATGGAGTCAGGTCTACAGTGATTTTCTGCGCCCTTTCATATACGACCCGGAATTTGTATTCGGCGTTCAGGTCATCCTGATTTAAAGGGCTGTTGACGCCAAGCAGACGTACTGTCATGGAAACCGTGTGATTGGGATCATCACCCGTATAGTCCGGATTCTCGCTGCTGTATGTCTGCGTATCCATGTCAAACTTTGTGAACTTGGTCCAGTCATCGGAACCAGCTTTTTTCTGGAAAACTAAGATGTTGGCGACCTGATAACCCTCAAGATCAGGCGCGGAGATTTTTAATGTGGTGCCGACATAAAGGCTGTTGTGCTCAATATAGTGACTGCTGACATCGCTGGTAGCAGGCACATATTCACTGAAATTGTCGCCGGAAACCACTGCCACGGTAGGATAGAACTTTTTGTAATCCGAAATCACCACGCAGCCGTCGGGAGCGGTGTTTGCATCATTGGGCGTTGTGATATCAACAGAAAATGCGTTTTCCTTAAAATATCTGCGGCCATAGAACGCGCCTGTACCAAGATAGATGGAACATTCTTTTTCTCCGGTGTTTGCCAGCTTTAGTGTCAGTTCAAAGGCGTCATTAAAACTGAGATCCTTTTTACCCGTTGATTTTGAGACAGGTGATGGCTCGGATGAAATGTCTCTGTCCGCCGGTAAGGTGGTGGTAGTGTTTCCCGCTTTTACCGTGACCTGGGGCCTTTGTGTGTTCGTACTGAATGTTGAAATTACAGAAACCTGGTACTTAGAGAACATCTGACCGGCATATTCCAAATTAAATTTGTCACTGGACCTGAGTTGGATCGACGTATCCGCGGAACCGCTCAACTTGATTCCATGGCTCTCGATTGTCGTTATTCCGCTGTCAGGCGTGGTGAAATTGCCAAGGGAATCCCGAAACGTTTCCGCTGAACCAGTCCCATCTGGATTACCATAATTCCAGCTGTTTACTGTGCTCTTGGAAAAGTCAAGGACTGCGGTTTTTCCCCAGGCAGTGAGTTCGTCATTTGTAAACGTATGGGCCTGGGTGGTCATCCGGTCTTTGCCGTCCACGGGGAGGTACGTCGCAATCGCCGGCGCTTTCCGCTCCATCTCCACCTGCTCGCCCACAGCCGCCTCGGTCCCTGCGTTGGCCGCGGTGGGGGAATCCTTCACCGCCGCCGTCAGGTCCACCGCGTCGCTGTCGTGGAGCACCGAGGCCAGGTTGGACCGGTCCCCTGTTCCTGAGTTGGTGAGGGTCACCGTGGCGGTGTCCTCCTCCATGGCGCAGTTGTCATCGCCCTTGAGGCCGCTCAGCTCAATGGAGAAGTCCAGGGGCTCGTCTGACTTCTCCCCGTCGTCGATGAGCTCCACCTTCACGGGCAGCTCCGTGACGTTGCCGTAGAACATCAGGGTGCCGCTGGCCTCCACGTAGTCCTCGCCAGCCCTGGCGTCCCCGTCTACGGTCCGGTAATCCACGGACACGGGCCGCTGACTGCCGCCCTCCCGGGTCACCAGGACCTCCACGGTGCCGTCGGCCTTGTCGGCGTCCACCTTTTTCAGGGAGAAGCCAACCGTGCTGGGGACGGACTCGTCGATGTCCTCCACGTGGAAGATCAGGGAGTCCGAGCCGGCATAGACCGCGCCGCCCTCGGTGTAGGCGATGCAGAGGGTGGCGGTCTCCAGGGCCTCGGTGAGGCCGTCGGTGTTGGCCCTGATGTGCAGCTCCTTCTTCCACTCGCCCTCGGCGAAGGTCAGGCTGAACACCCAGGCGGCAAACAGGTCGTCCCCGTCGGCCAGCTCCAGGGCGGTATAGGTGGGCTCGGCGGTGAGGTCAAGGTCCGCGGGCATGGGTTCCAGGACCTCGGCCTCGGGCTTCTCATACCGGACCCCGTTGAGGGAATCGGTGCAGAGGGTCTTCCCGTCGGCGGTGTAGACGCAGCGGAAGTCCAGATCGCCGCCGTCGATGAATTCGGCGTCCATATTCAGCTCCGCCCGGTTTGCCTGGCCGACGTCGCACCATCTGCCCTCGTAGAGGATCTGCCACTGATAGCTGTCCGCCTCCCGGGACAGAGACAGGACGTAGCCCTCGCTGTCGGTCTTCCGGATGATACTGGCGCTGCCCCGGTCGGGGTCGGGGTCCTTGCCCAGGGGCTGGTATTGGGCGGCGGGCAGGGGCTCCTCCACCTCCAGGGTAATGTCCCGGGCGCTGAGACCGTAGCCGTAGTAGGGGCTGCCGTCCTCGTTTTTCACCACGGTGGGGTTGTAGTTGAGATAGGCCGTAGCCCGGCCCTTGGTGCCGCCCAGACGGTAGACCGTCACCACGGCGTCCTCCCCCTCCTTGACGCCCGCGGCGTTTACATCAAAGGCGAAGGCCCCGTAAGGGTAGACTTCCTCCCAGGACTTGTCCGGCCGGGTCTGGTTGCCGTCCTTGTCGGTGAGGACCACGTCCTCCGGGGATGCGGCGGCGGTCTGAGACTCCTCCTGCCAGACCGCCAGGGCGGGCTGCACCAGCTGGAGCATCAGCACCAGAGAGAGCAGAACGCAGACGAATTTCTTGCATCGGTGGATCATGATTCTTCCTCCTTTACAGTCGTTGGGACGTCGGGGGCGTGTCCGTCGGTTTCTTCTGCTTTTCGTTCTGAGCTTCGTTTGGAATGGCGCAGACACAGCATCGTGAAGGCCGCACCCAGGGCAAAGGCGATCACCCCGGCCAGGACATAGCCGCCTGCCGTATTGGGCAGGATGAACGCCCCGAAAACAGAGGTCTCCTCCCCCTGCTCCAGCTGACCGGCCACCGTTCCCATCACGGAGAGGAGCCCGGCAGACAGGACCGCTGCGGCGGCGGACAGGGATCGAATGATCTGACTCTCGCGCTTCCTGCGGAGACGCCGGCTTCGGGCCAGGAGCTCCCGCAGGGAGGCTTCCAGCGTGTATTTCAAGGTCACCACCTCTTTCCGGAGAATACGTTTCTATCTCTTAGTCGCAGCATTTGTGCTTTTTTCTCACCCTTTTTTGAAAAATGCAAAAAAATGCCGCCCCGAAGGGCGGCAGGCATAGATATGTTGATTCAGACGGACGGGAGCATCAGGCGGCGGAAGGGGAGATACAGCACCCCGGCGGTGGCCAAAGGGAGAACATACCCGATCACGGAAGAGAGCCCCGGCTGGGAGACCAGCAGATTATACAGGGCGTGGAAGGTCATGGACAGGGACAGCGCCCCCACGATCCCCGCCAGGGACACCACCCGGAAGCGCCGGATGAGCACCAGCCCAAAGGCCAGCACCAGCATGCTCACCACATGCATGACCCCCACGGCCAGCCCCCGGACCAGGGTGTAGGGCAGACTCTCGGCCCCGGCGGTGAGGATGTAGCAGCAGTTTTCAAAGGTGGCGAAGCCCACGCCGATGGCGATGGCACAGAGGAAGACGGCGTCATCCTCGGGGCGAAACACATGGAGATAAAAGAGCAGCGGGAGAAGCTTTGCGATCTCCTCCACGATGGGAGAGAGAAAAACAGAGACCTCTTCGGTGGTCATATCCACCGCCAGGGAGAGGAACCCACTGATATACGCCCCCACCAGACAGATGCCCATACCGATCAGGAAGGAAAGAACAAATCGCTTGGCTCCGCCTCGGACGAACAGCAGGGAAACGGCAAGAGGAACCACAATGCACAGGAAGATGTTCTCGGCATAAATCATTCCACAGCCACCTCCTGTTCGGCGGAACGGACCATCAGGACGATCATCCCGTAGGAAAGTGCGCAGGGGAGAAAGTAGAAGGGCTCATAGCTCAGGTACATGGCAAGGGTACACCAGGTAAAGCCCATCCAGGACAGGACCATAGCCGAATCTCTGCCCGTATCCTCCTCTCTCGGCCGCAGAGACCGGACAAGAAAATAAAGGATCCCCGCCAGCCAGACCGGCGCGCACAGATTATCAAGAAGGGAGCCGGTTCCCCCTCCGATTACAAGGGCCGCCGTCTGAAGGACGAATATCACCAGGATCCCTGCCAGAAAGGCCAGCCAGACCGGCCGGGAGAATACGCGGTACCGGATGGCGCCCCGCAGGCAGGTGTAGACCAGGTAGCACATGGCGGCTCCTGTCAGTACGTCCTTGACCCAACTGCCGGTCCAGGCGATCCACAGAGCGGTATTGCAGGCCATGAAGCCCACCGTGACCGCCAGGGCCCGGAGGTCCCGGCCGATCTCATAGCCCAGAGCGGCCCGAAGGGAGGAAGCGTAGCACAGAAACCCTCCCGCCTCGGCGATCTCCATGGCGGCAAAGGCCGGGGCGCTGTCCCGGATCATCAGGTTGTAGGCCCCCCAGTATAATTCGCTGACCAGGAAAGTGGCTACGCCAAACAGCAGAAAGGCCAGCACGGGAGAGGGACCGGTCCAACGGAGCCGCCGGAACAGGCGAACGGAGAGAAGCGCCAGCACGATGAACGCACCAAGAAGAATCCCATATCGGATGACAGGGTATGGTTGGTTCATAGGTCCTCTGCCTCCCTTCCCCGGCGGGCCAGATGGACGCACAGGAGGGTAACGCAGATCCCAAGCAGGAACGCCAGGACCCCGATGATGACATAGCCCAGGTAAGGCGCCGAGAGGATGAGACTGCCATACCTGCTGTTCTGGGCGGCAGCGGCATCGGAAAAGGAAGGCAACGACAGGGAAACTATCACAATAAGGACCAGACAGGTGCAGCTCAGCGATCCGCCGAGGGCCAGGGCCCGGCGATCCCTGCGCGCCTTTTTCAGTTTCTCCGACCGGGTGTGGATCTCCCGGAGCTGTTCATCAAGGTTCCGCATGGTCAAAGCCCATCCTTTCCAAGGTTTCTTTCAGCGCCTGCCGGCCCCGGTGGGCCAGGTTATAGGTCTGCCGGACCGTCTTACCCATGACCCGGGCGGCCTCCTCATGGCTCATTTCCTCAAAATAGAGCAGGTAAAGGATCTGCCGGTAGTCCTCGTTGAGCCGGCCCAGCGCGATGTATAGCTGCCGGTTTCGCTCCTCTCTCAGCAGGGTGAGTTCCGGAGCCGGGGCCGCATCGTCATCCCGGTTCTCCAGGCTGCCGGAACGGAACCGCTGCCGCCGGAGATGGGAGACAGCCAGCTTCCGTCCGATGGCGAACAGCCAGGTGCGGAAGGAGCTTTTCCCATTGAATCGGTTGGTTCCTGAGGCCACCACGGCAAAGGCGTCCAGCATGAGCTCCTCAGCGTCGTCCAGGTTGTGGACGATGCCGTGGAGAAACAGCGTGAGCCCCTCCCGGTGCCGTTCCAGAAGGAGGCGGAGGTCATCCTCGCTGCCGCCGAGCAGGAAGCGGCGATATATGGTTTCATCCGTTTCGAACATGGCTGTGCCTCTCCGATCAGATTTGTGGGATAAATAATTTTTTTCATTATATCGAAGACAGCAAAGCAATGCAATATGATAGTCCTGTGAAAAGAATGGTTTTACCTCTGCCGGCTGGTCGCATCGATCCAGTCGGCAAATTCTTTGTAGGAAAGTTCCCCGGCCACGCACTGGTCCCGCTTTTCCGCCGCCTCCTTCACCCAGGCGTCGTATGCTTCCCGCTCCAGATAGCCTTGCTCCATGCGCTTGTTCATGCGCTGATAGGACTGGCGGTAGATTTTAAGCGCAGGATTCGAGTTGACCTTCTTCTTCGCTGCCAGGTTGGCCCCAATCTTATTGCAGGGCTTGGTCCACCCGGGCATGATCCGATTACAGTACAGGGAGTCGGCGCGACCAACGGGAATAAAGGGCATCCCACAGTTCTTACAGATTTTGTAGTTGCCTTTGGTCAGAAGTTGCAGCATATCGTCGATGGTGTCAAGCTCGGTGAGTTGGAGCACGTCGCCTGTCTTCTCATCCCGCTTGCCCAGCTTGACTGTAAAGGCAGAATTCCAATGCTTCCGGAAGAAGGGTTCCTCCTGTTCGTATTTGTAATAGCGCTCCAGAGGCTCCAGCCCATCCGTCTGTTGTTCCTCCCAAACCGCCTTCAGGGTCACTTCCACCAGACCCTTCTTCGCTTCGTAACAGCGGCAGATGGAGGGGATCAGTTTATATTTCAGGATCTCCACTGCTTCAGGATCATCCTGGACTTTCAAAATCTGGAACAGTTCCTTATCAATACCGACGATCTTTGTGAACACACGAGGGTCAACCTCACCGTGGAGCAGAAACTCGATGTACCACATCAGATAGACCGATACATAGTAGTTCTGTTCCAGCAGTGGCATATATTGCTCGATCAGAACCATGGCAATGAAGGCGTTCTCATCCTTGTGCCGCTTTGCCTCCAGGTACAGTGCGTACATCTGTGTCATGACCTCAGCTAAGGCGACCTCATTGGTGAAAGCGAAGTTTACCAGGTTCATACCGATCACATTGCTGTAATCGACCTGCAACAGCAGTTTCCACTGCATCTTCATGTGGGTGATCCCGTTTTCCGTGTATCCAAACGCCAGCGGACCCAGCTTGTTTTTCTTGTGATTACTCATCTTTTGCCCTCCAATATCGACAATGGTTATTCAAAATAAGAATTATATCTATTCTCCATACAAAAGGGAGATCGCGTCTGCTATACTTCAAATACGACAATGAAATAGCTTGTTTTCCGCTGTCGATAGTCTATCACAGCAAAAGGCGCCTGTAAAGAGGCACCTTGACAACTGAACAGCCGTCCGATGGGGGTACGACCTTGCGATGACAGGAACGAGGCGACGCTGCGGTGAGAGTCCGGGGCAGGAGCGATATCGGGAACAACGGCAGCCTTCCCGGTCTTTGGTTTCTTACGTGTATATATAAATAACTATATAACCAAATACCTGCTGAAAAGAAAGTCTGTTACATACGTACTACGTTATGTCGCCCGAATCCAGCCGCTCTGAGCAGGAGGCAGAGCAAGGCAGCAGGGTGAAATCAAATTGAAGGAGTGAACGTGTATGATTCAAATGACAGACACACACAACGACCATCTTTCTTTTTCAGCCGGTCAACAACAGATTACCATCGAGGACAAAGTGTACTCCCGAGCAGAGATGAGAGCCATGGAGATCGACACCAGCGACTACTGCTTCCTCACGGAGGCCGGAGACTTCCACGCCCAACTTCTTCTCAAGGCGGAGGCCAGGGATGGAATGCTGCGTGCGTTCTTCCGCTTTGAAGACGGTCGGAAGATCATCACCCTCATCTTCTGGTGGCAAAAGAGGCTTGGGCTCTGGAATATTCCTGTGGGGAAATGGCTGCTTTTGCACTATGGGCTTAGTTCCAAAGGCGGGGTTTACCTGATGGACGTGGAATTGTAAAAGCACCTGCGACAGGATTTCAAGTGGACATTTTGTCCTCTTGAAAATGGTGCTGGTCAAAATGGCCACCGCCAAACTCGCTTCTAAAACGAGGTGTTCTTTTTGAGCACCTCGTTTTGGAAACCTATTCGCAGGATAAGCGGTACGCTTATTCGGCCTGTAAACAATGAGGACAAAATGTCCACATTGTTTTAGACCAGCAATGACTCAGATAGGGTCGGCTTCGACCGAAGAGGACGAGGAGTCCGTTTCTCCACTGGATTTTCTTGATGAACTGGAATAAGGACCCTCTTTTTAGGAAAGCGGACCACCATTTTTCCTCTTCTCCGCCTGAAATGAAGGAGGGTGGCCCTCTTTTTTCCAATGAGGGCCACCCTTGGAGGGGCGTAGTATTGTAATCAGCGAACAGGAGACAATCCCATTTGACGACTGGAAATCTGACGTGCCATACTCTGCCCGTGTGGATGGGCTCCGACTGTCACAGGGCGGAAGAAGGGATGGCGCAGTCTTAGCAACGTCTTGGGTGCCCCAAGACAGCTTTTCAGGGGCTGTGTCTCATCCGATAGCAAGCAGGGAACTTGTATCGCAAGTTCCGCTCAGAGCCGCTTCCACTGCGGCTCCATCTTAAGGGGCTCCGCCCCCTAACCCCCGATTTCAAAGGAAGGTGTTGCAATGAACGAACGAACCAACAGCATTTATACCAGAGTCACGCCCCAGGAGAAGCAGAGGATCGTAAGCAGGGCCAGGAGGTGCGGCCTGTCCCTCTCCGAGTATATCCGGCAGCGCTGCCTGGGATACGCACCCAGGGAAATTCTCCCGGACGTTTACTATGACCTCTGCGACAAGCTGAATGAAGCCAGAAACGACAGAAACGATGACGTTGTGCTCAGTGTCCTCGATGAACTGCGGGAGACTGTGATCCAGCCGGGGAGGGATGGCTGATGGCCACCACAGGCTTCTGGCCGGTGAAGGGCAGCTTGAAAGCCGTCATCGACTATGCCGACAACCCAGACAAAACTACGGAACGAAAATATCTGGATGACGACCTGGCCCAGACGCTGGAGTATGTGGCAAACGACGACAAAACCGACCGTAAGATGTATGTCTCCGGCGTGAACTGCACCAAAGACCGGGCCTATGAAGAAATGGTGGCCGTTCAGCGGCGCTTCGGGCTCCGGGGAACGAACGTGGCCTATCACGGGTTTCAGAGCTTTAAGCCTGGAGAGGTCTCACCGGAGAAGGCACACCAGATTGGGATCGAGACCGCCCGGCGTATGTGGGGTGACAAGTATCAGGTGGTCATCACTACCCATCTGAACACGGATTCCGTCCACAATCACATGGTTGTCCACGCAGTGTCCTTCCGGGACGGGAAGAAATTCCAGAACCATGTCAGCGACCACATTCGTCTGCGGGAGATCTCGGATCAAATCTGCCGGGAGCATCGGCTGTCCGTGCTGGAGGACGCCCCCTTCTTCGGCGAAGGAAAAGGCGTCTATTGGGCACACAAGGCAGGAAAGCTCACACACCGGGACCAACTGCGGAACGCCGTCGAGCACAGCCTTTATTATTCTGTCACAACGGATGAGTTTTTCGACCAGTTGGAAGGCCTTGGCTATGAGATCGACTATGACCGGCTTTCCGTTAAAGCGCCGGGCTGGGAACGCTCCATCCGACTGGCCCGTCTGGGCTATCCGATGGAGACCATTTACCGCAGGCTGACCCAGAGTTTTTATCGGCCCGGCAGTGTGGCTGAGATCAACGAAAACCCACCCTATCGGCCTAAGGTGCTGCCGCTGCTGCGGATGGAACAGCAGCTGGAGTTTGCGGTGGAGCATTCCCGCAATACAGGCGTTGTGATGGTAGACCTGCTGTTCCTGATCCTGATCCAGCTTTTGAAGCTGACCGACGCCGAATGGTCCTGGGAGGAGCGATGTCGGCCCCTCTCTCTGGAGGTGCGAATCGAGCTGGAACGGTTAGACCAATACACCGCTATGACAGACCTGATGGCGGAGAATGACATTCACACAGACATTGACCTGATGAACTATATCGAATCAGTCCAAAGCGATATTGCCACATTGAAGAAGGAACGACAAGGCTACCGCAATCAGCTCCGCCGGGAGAAGGACCCGGAGAAAGCCGCCGCGCTGAAAGAACAGGCCAAGGCGGTAAGCAAGAAGCTGTTCCCGTTGCGTCGAAGGCTCAAAACCGCCAGACAAATCGAGGATAGGCTTCCGGTTGTCCGGAAAGCCCTGGAGGCAGAGAAACAAGCAGAGCTGGACGCAAGGGAGCGGTACCCCAGACAATTCCAAACGGAGAGGAGGAGATACGAACGATGAACTCTCTAACCAGTATTCCCATCAACAAACTTCACCCATTCAAAGACCATCCTTATAAGGTAGTAGATAACGCAGAAATGAACAACCTGACCGAGAGTATTCAGGAAAACGGCATCTTAACGCCGCTCCTAGTCCGTCCTCTGGAAGGGACTACAGATGAATACGAGGTGATCTCCGGCCATCGGAGATTGTACGCAGCACAGAAGGCGGGGATGACTGAGGTCCCCGCCTTTATCTATCCAATCGGTCGCGACGATGCTGCTATCCTCTTGGTGGACAGTAATCTCCACCGGGAGCACATCCTCCCCAGCGAAAAGGCATTTGCCTACAAGCTGAAATTCGAGGCCATGAAACACCAAGGCCGCACTTCGGGCCAAGTTGGCCCGAAGTTGACGGTGGATGATATTTCGGAGAATGACAGCGGGAGACAGGTCAAGCGCTATATTCGTCTGACCAATCTTATCCCGGAGCTGCTTGACCTGATGGACGAAGGCCGCATCGCCTTCTCTGTCGGCGTCGAGCTGTCCTATCTGGACCAGGAATCACAGGAATGTCTTGTCGCCCTGATCGACCGGGACGACCGCACCCCGTCTTATTCCCAGGCCGTACGGATGCACAAGGAGTACGTCAACGACACGGATGGGATCGGATTGCCCTGGTACCGTATTGCTGAGATCATGTCTGAGGACAAGCCCAACCAACGGGAGCAGATCAGGCTCCGTCGGGACGATCTCAACAAGTATTTCCCGTCCAGCTATACCGATGACCAGATCAAACGGGACATTCTCAAGGGCCTGGACCTGCTGAAGCGGCAGCGCAGCCGGGATGCAAGATAAAGGAGGGCACAGCATGAATGACAATGTGATTCAATTCCCCGATGTCTCTCCGATCTCTCTGATCCTCGGTGAGGGATCTTTTGAATTGAAGATCGGTGGAACGACCTTTGAGGTGAACACCCATTTCAGCACTGAGGGCAAGCAGAGCGTTTTAGAGCAGTTCATGGCATTGATTATGAACGAGCATCTGGTTTAACTCCGTCTGCCTTCTGGACATTTTGTCCAGAAGGCAAAATGAGCAGAAAACTGGACCAACACATTTGACTATGACAACCGGGCGTTGTAAACTGGCCTCGCCTTTGCAATGCCCGGTTGTCAGGAAAGGAGAGGAAACACTATGGCAGCCAAAAAGAAACAGGGCCAAGAACAAGAAAAAAACACAGCGCTGTACTGCCGTCTCAGTCAGGACGACGGTCTGGACGGGGATAGCAACTCGATCCAGAATCAAGGTGTAATGTGTAAAGGAAGGATTCATCCTTCGCACATTACATCATGACTGCGGCTCGTTTGTGGTGAATGAAAAGCAGTTGTGGGAAAGGAGGAAAATCCAGTCCTATCAAGGCTTTTCACCAACTGTCAACATCATTTGCCACGAAAGGAGCCACTGTGAAATCTACATTTGAACAAATGGGCGGTACATACCGGCAAGAGGGAGATTACCTTCTTCCCAACATCCTTCCCCCTGTGCCTCCAGACTATCGCCTCGGCAAGTATGGCCGAATGAGGCAAAGATACCTGAAGGAACATCGTTCCCCGATCTACACAGCCATGTTTCTGCGCGGGACGCTCTTTGAACACCTTGCCGAGATCGACCGGATCTGCAACACGCAAGTCGAGCAGATCATCACGCAGATGGCGGAGCGCGAGGGTGTGACCGAAGCCATGAAAGCATCCGACCAACTGGCCTGGGTCGAGAAGATGAACAACATCCAAAACCGAGCCGAGGAGATCATCCTGGCCGAATTGGTCTATTGCTGAGGGAGGGCATGAATATGAAGCGTAAAGGAATGTATTTCTTCGCCGGTATTCTCACGGCGCTTATCTTTGGGGCCATTTCTCTGTCTGCCCTGGCCGCAGATGGGATGCTCACGGTCACGATCCATCCCATCGAAATCATGGTTAACGGTGAAACGTTCCATCCAAAGGATGTGAACGGAAACGAGGTCATGACCTTCTCGATCAATGGTACGTCATACGCTCCAGTCCGGGCCTTGGCCGAAGTCTACGGCCTGGAGGTTGGGTACGACGCTGCCACCAACACCGCTACAGTAAACGGGCCGGCAAAGCAAGCCACGTCCCAATCTGGCGACTTTGCCTCTCAGTGGGAGATCAAGGAAAAACCAGTCACA
>Ga0208297_1000839_pt1 | contig 43795 bp, 45 predicted proteins | sample LMS_cellobiose_e_FD_187367 | JGI IMG/M metagenome (GOLD analysis project Ga0208297, IMG submission 187367) | Rumen-fistulated moose microbial communities from Alaska, USA - LMS_cellobiose_enrichment (SPAdes) (version 2) | ecosystem: Host-associated > Mammals > Digestive system > Stomach > Rumen... | reverse complement strand
TCTATTCCACGAGTGGCCAGCCGGCGATGATCCTGCGGGGCAACTATGGCCTGTCGGCCTCCGGAAAGAACCTCAGGACCATTCTGGTGGGCGTGCAGTTCGTGATTTCCACGGCGTTGCTCATCTTCGTTCTGTTCGTCCAGCGTCAGAGCAAATTTATGCAGGAGTATCCCTGCGGCTACAACAAGAATAACCTGGCGGTGGTGAATATTGGCGGCGAGAACGGCCGGGAGAAGGCCGACTGGCTGCGGGAGCGGCTGTGCGCGCTTCCGGAGGTGCGGGACGTGGCCTACGCGAATGATCTCATCGGCGGGTCGGATACTTATATGACGGAGGGTGCGGATTTCGGAGACGGCCAGGTGTCGATGAGCATGATTTACTGCAGCTGGAATTTGCCGCAGGTGCTGGGGCTGGAACTCATTGAAGGAAGAGATTTCAACGAAGGCGAGTTCGGCCCGATTCTGTTCACGCAGGATCTCAAGGCGCATGGCGCCGAAATGGAGGTATATGCCGATGAATTTGGTGACGGTGCTCCGATTGTGGGATTCATCAATAACGTGAACATCACTTCCATGCGCAAGGCCGATTCTCCGGTGGCGTTCCAGGTGCATACAAAGAAGGGGCACACCATGCCGTTCGCCTATCTCCGACTGATGGAGGGCTCCGACCGCCTGGCGGCCACCGAGAAAATCCAGACCATCCTCCGGGAAATGGACCCGACGATGCCGTTCGAGGTGCAGTTCTACGATGCCATCGGCAAGAACCTGTACAGTGGCGAGGAGCGCCTGCGGTTGGCCGTGTGGCTGTTCTCCCTGCTGGCGGTGCTGCTGTCGCTGGTGGGCATCTGGGGCCAGGTGCTGATGGACGTGCAGTACAAGCGGATGGAGATTTCCGTGAAGCGTGTGTTCGGGGCCGATATGGGGCAGATCACGTCGGAGGGCCTGATGCTGTATCTGCGGACGGTGGCCATCTGTTATGTGATTGCGGCGCCCGTCGGCTGGCTGGTGGTGAGGTATTACCTGCAGCAGTTCGCGCACCGGGTGGGCTTCATGCCGTCGGTGTTCCTGCTGGCGCTGGTGATTGTGGGGCTGCTATGCGCCGCCGTGGTGCTGTATCACTACCTCAAGACCGCCAGGATGAATCCGGCAGAGGCGCTGAAGAATGAATAATCGCTGTATAGACGCAAGGAATTGCGTTCTTGGGATTATATTTATACAACAATTTGAATGATATGATGAGAAAGATCTTAAGTTTTGTTTGCGCGGCGCTGCTGGTGGTAGGGCTATGTGGATGTGAGAAAAATTTGATTTCTGAGATTGATTTGGCTAACAATCTGGAAGGAAGCTGGGAAAAGGTGTATCCAGAAGGAGTGCAGGATGCAGGGCTGGTGATCTGGACCTTCTCGACCATCAACAAAGAGAGCCAGGATCCGTTTATCCTGACAATACACGTATCTGATGTATTCTCCGGGGACTCGGAGGCAAAATATATTTATCAAGAGCATCAGAACGGCTATCCAGGTGTAGGCAGTTCCACGCCGGAAATTTACCTCTTTGAACTTGACCACGATTTTATGCAGGAGGACCGGAAAGCGGCCTATTCACCTGCGGCACGCTACTATGTGAAGGAGTGCAGCAAGGACAAGCTGGTGCTCACCCGCGAAGAGGTGAATGTGGACGGGCCGAACCTGCTTGAGGGCGATGTGACCTTCCGGAGGATGGGAATTTATACGAAGTAGATCCTTCGGGCTTCGCCTCAGGATGACAGATACCCGGTCTGGCCGGGTATGACAGAAAACTGCCGCTATCTCAGGTTGAGGTGGCGGCAGTACTTTTCTATTCGTCCATCAGGCCCTTCTCGATCTCTTCAGAAGTTCCTGGGCAAGGTCGCTTTCCGGTGCAGGTAAGGTGAGCGCGAAGTTGGTCTGGGCTGCGCCCTGGCGCTCGTAGAACAAAGCTTTGTGTGGTTCTTTCTTTAACTTGTCGATGATGAGAACATGCAGGGACCAAGGAATCCTGAAGATGCAGTCAAAATCATCAATAACCCCTTGACGATTTGCTGCAGAAGAATCGTCAATAACCCCTTGACGTCGCTGACATACCACGATTCAGATTAAGAATCCCGCGTAAATCCTTGCTTACATTCTCATAGAAATGACTGCCATAGCGGTTCTCCTACTGCCGCTTCTCGATGTCTTCTCCCACAGACCAGTAGAAGCGAAGCATTTCATCATTGACTTTCAATCCGGCCTTGATCTGGCTGGAGCGATATCGTTGAGCCAATTCTGCAATCCACTGGGCGTATTCTTTATCCAATTTCATCAACTGTTCCATAGCGCACATCTCTAAGGTTTACTAATGTAGTGATTTATTTTTGCTTGCTTCTGGCATTATGGGCATTTCGGAGCTGTGGACTGGAAGGCAGTTATTTGGGTAAACGTTGTGAAAGCCGGCAGCCACACCGGCGGCTACACTTCTTTCAGCATCGACATCACCGACGCCTTCGTGATGGAGGAGCCAGGATTTGCGGGAGATGCCGGAGGCATAGCCGGTGAGGCTGCCGTCGGCGCCGATGACGCGGTGGCAGGGGACGATGATGGCGACGGGGTTGTGCCCGACGGCGCCGCCGACTGCCTGCGCGGACATCTTGCCGGGGGTTCCACGCACCAGCCGTGCGGCAATCTCGCCGTACGTGGTCGTCACACCGTATGGTATCTCCAGCAGGATTTTCCAGACCGCCCGACGGAAGGCGGATCCCTGCAGGTTGAGCGCGGGTGTAAAGTCCGGCACGCCGCCGTTGAAGTAGATGTCCAGCCAGCGGCAGGTTTCGTCGAAGACAGGGAGCGGTTTTACAGTTTCCGAGCCCGGATTAACAACACTTGACGGAGAGGTTCCCTCGAAGGAAAGGGCTGTCAGCGCAGCGCCGTCGCTTTCGAGTTTGAGACGGCCTATCGGAGACTCGTAGGACATGCTATAGCCGGGCTGGGTCACGATTCGTACTTGGGGAAAGGTTTGACGGGCTCTACGTGCACGACGACGTGCGTGCCGGGGCCGAAACGCTCTTTCAGCGCTTCTTCAATATAGTGCGTACGGGTGTGCGCTTTGACCAGCGGGAGATCGCCGTCCATCCGGATGTGGACTTCGATGGCGAAATTGTCGCCGATGCGGCGAGTACGGAGATTGTGAGGATCCTGCACGTCCGGGAAGGACGTGATGATGCTGAGGATTTCCTTTTCCACGTCATCCGGCAGCGAAGCTTCGGTCAGGTCGTCGATGCCGTTTTTCAGCAGTTTCCAGGCGGCGTGGATGATGAAGAAGCCGACGATCAGCGAGGCCAGCGGGTCAAGGACCGTCCAACGGTCGCCGAACAGGATGGCGCCGCCGATGCCTACGAGCGCGCCGATGGAGGAGAGCGCGTCGCTGCGATGATGCCAGGCGTTGGCTTCCACGACGGATGAGTGGAGCTTCCGGCCCCGGCGGACCGTGTATTGGAAGGTCAGTTCTTTCAACACGATGGAAATCAGCGCCGCCCACAAGGCCAGCATACCCGGCTTCGGCAGGTCCTCCCCGCGGAACCAGGCGGCCAGGGCGCCTGCCGACTGGAACAGGATGCCTCCCGCCACAATCAGCAGCGCGACACCGATCAGGGCCGTGGCCAGCGTCTCGTATTTTCCGTGGCCATAGTCGTGGCTACTGTCGGCCGGCTTGCTGCTGATGCGGACGAACACAAAGACAACCAGGTCGGTCAGGAAATCGGACAGCGAGTGGACGGCGTCCGCCATCATGGCGGCACTGTGTCCGAGAACCCCCGCGGCAAACTTGAATGCGGTCAGGGCCACGTTCACGACGCTGCCGGCCAGCGTCACTTTGTAGATTTCGTTTTCCCGCGTCATATTATCCTATGATCCACTTTCCTACCTTGGGAATCTTCCGGACCAGCACACAAAACAGCGCCACACCGGTGAAAGAGAGCACTACCGTTGAGATAATCTGGATAGGCGTCGTCCAGATGCCCAGCACACCGTCCTCCCCCAAGCCGAGCGCCGTACGGAGCCAGGCGGAAACCAGCCCCAGCAGAAGCATGTGGCACAGATACATCCCGTAACTCGCCTGGGAGACGGGGAGCAGGACCTTCCTGTAGAAGCGGCTTTCTCCCTTGATCTTGCGGAAGAGAAGGATCCAGCCGATGCTCATAAGCGCTACGCCGAAGGTATCGTTGAGCCACGGCCCCTCCCAGAGTGCGGCAAGGCCGACAGGGCCTTCCACCGGAAAGACGCCGTGACAATCTGCCCAGACCCGGCTGAGGAAGCCCGCCGAGCAAAGCGCGAATCCGGCGAGGAAAACGGGAATGGCGATGGAGAGCGTCTTCTTCCAGGACAATTCGCCCACGAACTTGCGGAAATACAACCCCAGCAGCAAGTAGCCTATAAAGCCGCTGACATAGTAGAAGACCCCGTAAGCGTTCCAGCTGGCCTCGCCCCAAAGAGGATATCGGGCCGCATTCGGAATGCCGGAAGGGCCGTAGATGACGGGGGCAGGGCCACCCACCCACTGCCGGATCAGCGGAATCACGGTGGTAAACAGCCAGATTCCCAAATAGACCTGCAACTCCTTCTTCCCCACCTTCTCGGCCCACGGCGAAAGGAGAGGCATCACGAGGTACACGCCGATAAGCATATAGACAAACCACATATGCCCTGCCGCATAATTGAAGTTCAGGAGCAAGTCTTTGAAGTTCTGCACGGGCTCTCCCCAGACGAGGGCATAGACCACACTCCAGAATACAAACGGGATCAGGATCCGGATGGCTCGCCGGCGGAAAAACTCAGCGGTGGAATAGTGCAGCGGGAACTGCAGATAACTGGAGGCGATGATGAACAGGGCAACGCAGGCGCGCGGCAGGACGTTCAGGATGGCCACCCAGACGGCATCGGCCCGGGTCAGGATCAGCGATCCTTCGCCTCCCAGGTAGAAGGGCTCGCAACTGTGTGTCATCATGACCAGGAAGCAGGCAGTCACCCGCAGCCAGTCGATCCATATCTCGCGTTCGTTCTTCATAAGAGTCCGCTATATCCGTTTCAAAGATACTGAATTTCTGTCCAGTGTGCGCAGGCTGCCGGAATTTCTTTATCTTTGTAGAGAAAACCCGACCTGACACCCGGATCAAACCAATGAATACGATATGAAAAAACTTCTCACCTTCCTTCCCGCGATGGCCCTCTGCGTGATCCTGTCCGGCTGCGGTTCCCTTGGGAACATCAACCAGATCGCCAACACGCTCGGCATCGGCGGCCGCACCTACACCTTTGAGAGCCTGCCGCAGAATCTCGACCAGCTGAAAGCCCTGCCCGAAGCCAGCCTCACGGATCCCTACGCCGTGGCGGCCCTGACGCTCGCCGCGCTCACGCGCTACGGCGAAAGCAGCCGCGACTGCTTCGAAATGCTCAACTACCTCAAGGGCCCCCAGCCGCTTTCCGGCTACGAAACCTCGTTCATCCGCGAACGGCTCGAAGGGAAGACCTACAAGCCCTTCTCCTATTTCAAAGGCGCAACCCCGCAGAACAACTACACGCCCAGCCGCCCCTACAAGGTGACAATCGACAGCAACCAGTACTCCTTCACCACCGACGGCTCTGGCCACCAGTGGTGCACGATGTGGGTCACTTCCGGCGGCGCAGACAATCCCCGCTCCATCAAACTCCGCAAGAAAGAGAGCACCGGGCAGTGGTTCCTCAACGACATCCAGTGCCTGAGCGACATCCGCACGCCCGCATCCGAGGATCCCTGGAACTAGGATTCCGCCGGCAGCGGCCGGAAATAGCTGAAATGCACATTGCCGTACTTCCGCTCCTTGACAAAGGAGGGATGTGCGGCAAAGTTGTATTCGGACGGGTGTTCGAGAATCAGATAGCCCTCCGGCACGACCAGCCCGGCGCCTAGCACCTTGTCGGGGATGGTATCCAAGCCTTCCAGCGCGTAGGGCGGATCGGCGAAGACAATATCGAAGCGCTTGGTACACAGAGGGATGAAATCGAAAACATTGTGGCGCACCACCTGCACCACGGCACCTACGCCCAGCGTGGCGGCGGTGCGCTTGATGAACGCCGCGTTGACCGGGTTCATCTCGACGGCAATCACTTCCCCGGCTCCGCGGGAGGCGAATTCGAAGGAGATGCTGCCCGTGCCGCCGAACAGGTCGAGGACCGCCAGGTCCTCGAAATAATACTCGTTGCCGAGGGTATTGAAAAGCCCTTCCTTGGCGAAATCGGTCGTGGGCCGGGCCTTGTAGCCGGCTGGCGGGTTGATGGAGCGCCCGCGCAGGCTGCCGCCGATGATCCTCATAATTCTTCTACGCTCGCGAAATGTCGGAACAGGTCGCCCTTGATGGTTTCGCCGGCTTCTCCGTAGAAGTGGACGGTGGTCACTTCGGGATTGATCTGGAACTGGCGGAGGGCGGCGAACAGGAAATACTGCGCCGTGACTTCGTCGGCGGCCGGATAGGAATTGCAGAGCAGCAGGCGGTCGCCCGCCGCCACGACGATGTCGACCCACTCCCCGCCGAGCCGGACCACCACCTTGTTGTAACAGCCCAGTGCAGCCGTGGCAGCCAGCATGGCCGCGAGCCCGCGGGCAGCGGCATCGTCACCGGCATAAAGAAGAACTGCCTTATAGCAAGGCAGTTCTAAACTTTTTACCGCATCGGTCTTTTCGAGAATCACGACCTTCGAGAGCAAGTCTCTCGCTGCGTCCTGCGAAAAGTACCCTTCCGGAATGAGGGTGTACTTGAGCACTATTCCCAGTTTCCGGCGTTGTTGTTCGCGTTGTCGACAGAGCCGACCATCAGACCGGGATAGCGGTCGGTGTCCTCACGCTCGGCAACCAGGTTGACGATCTGCTGACGGTCCATGCCCTTGAGCAGCGACCAGTACGGCATCTGGGCCTCGAACAGCGGGACATCCACACCGGACACCTGCTTGACGATGCTCTTCATGATCACCGTGTCGCCTTCGGAGAACGGGATGTAGCGGAGGTCGTTCACGTTGAAGTTCGGGCGGTTGCGGAAGAGGGTATCTTTCACCTGGGTGAGCTGCGGAATGCGGACGATCAGATTCTTGTCGCCGTTCTCATACAACTCGTAGAGTTTATCCATCAGTTTGTCGCCCTTGAGATTGCGGTACTGTTTCTTGATGGCTTCGGTATGCAGGACGGCAACCGAGTCGTCTTCCGAACCGATCTGGCGCATGATCGTGATCTTGCCGTTGTTGTAGAAGTCGATCAGCGAATCCATCACCGGGGCATAGTGGCCGTAGGTGTCCTTGTAGGTCACCTGAAGGGTACGGATATCCTTCATTCGCTCGATGCCGACGCTGCTGCGCTGTTTGAGCTCATTCTGGAACTTCACCGGCTCGTTGATACTCCGGAAAAGGAGATAGGCCAGTCCGATGATCAGGAGAGGGAAAATGACGTAGGTTAAAAGTTTTCTCATATCAGGTTAATTTTTAATATTGTCGCGGTTGTCTGCTGGTATGGCAAATTGATTTGACTTACAAAAGTAAAAAATTAATTTCAAGACTACAATATATTTTTAATTTTGCAGCAAGAAAACTGACTTGCCTTTCCATGACAATCGATACGCTAAAGCTTGAATCCCTGCTGTCGGAATCCCGCGAAATCGTGCTGGTCGGGCACTTCAATCCGGACGGCGACGCGGTAGGCAGCGTCACCGCCGCCTACCACTACCTGAAAGCCCGCGGAAAGCAGCCCCGCATCATCCTGCCGAGCCCCTACCCCGAAAGCATGGCCTTCCTCGAACCGGAAGACCCGCGCGAGCGGATCGTCATCTGCGAGCGTGATCCCGAGCTCGCCCGCCGGCTGGTCGCCGGCGCCGACCTGCTGGTCTGCCTCGACCTGAACCGCCTGAGCCGCACCGAATATCTCGAGCAGGACATCCTGCAGTCCAAAGCCCGCAAAGTACTCATCGACCACCATATCGCCGCAGAAACCGACCGCTTCGACCTGGCCGTCTCGACCATCGACGTCTCCTCCACCTGCGAACTGCTGTTCTGGACCCTTATGGCGATGCCCGACATCGCCGGCGATCCGGACCGCATCCCGCTCCGCTGCGCCGAATCGCTCTACGTGGGGATGATGACCGACACCAACAACTTCTCCAATTCGGTCTTCCCCGGCACCTTCGAGATGGCCTCCCGGCTCATCGCCCGCGGCGTCAACAAAGAAGCTCTCCAGGAGAAAGTACTCAGTTGCTACAGCGTCTCCCGCACCCGGCTGATGGGCCACATGGTCAAAGACAAGATGAAAGTCCTTCCCAAGCACCAGGCCGCCTATATGCTCCTGAGCAACAAGGAGAAAGACCGCTATCACTTCCTGCCCGGCGACAGCGAGGGCTTCGTCAACCTGCCCCTCGCCATCCGCGACGTACGGATCAGCGCCCTGTTCACCGAGAATTTCGACGGGAAATACATCCGCGTCTCGCTCCGCTCCAAGAGCGAGATCAACGTCAACCGCTTCGCCATCCGCTTCTTCAACGGCGGCGGCCACCGCAATGCCGCGGGCGGCCGCCTGTACATGCCGCTGGAAGACGTGCCCGCCTATTTCGAGCAGGCCCTGGAGGCCTGGCCGGAAGAAGAAAAATTTTCATAAGGCATATCTTTTGTATAATTTTGCGGATTACTGACTGTTTCCGAAGATGCGCCGTACCATCCTTTTCCTCCTGCTGACCGTATTGACGGGCGTCCTGCCGGTCTCCTGCGAGACCGAGGTGCGCGAAGCCATCGTCAACCAGGAAAAGTACATCGACGACTACATCCAGAAGAATTTCGAGGACTTCGAAGTGATCCGCAACCAGGGCGTAAACAGCATCGTGCTCGTGGATACGCTCAAGGGCGTCCCCGCCATCGAGAAAGGCGATTCGACCTTCCTCTACCTGGCCGGCCACATCTTCGAGCAGAACGGCCCCACGGTCGAATTCGTCCGCGACAGCGGCATGTTCCGCGTAGGAGCGGGCGACCTGATCCCCGGTCTGGACCGGGGCCTGGTCGGGGCCCACCTGGGCGAAAGACGCCTGATTATCTTCACATCCAAGTACGGATACGGAGAGAATGCGGTCGGCCTGGTGGACGAGAACACCGCCCTGCTGTTCGAAGTACTCGTGGCCGCCATCAAAAAAGACTGACCTGCGTATGAGAATCAAATACCTGCTGCTTGCAACCCTGATACCGGCCCTCCTGCTTACGGCCTCCTGCGCCGTGGAGCCCAAGTCCGAAACCCATGCTTCCCAAGACCGCGTGATGCAGGCCTGGATGCGCCACAACTATCCCGGCCTGACGACTTACGGCGACACCGACCTCTACGTCCTCGACATGGAACCAGGTGACGGTCCGGCGATCGGCGACAGTGCCTACGTCTTCGCCCACTACGTGAAAAGCAAGCTCGACGGCGAGATCATCTCCACCAACGACGAAGGACTCGCCCGGCAACTGGGGACCTACTCCGTCCTGAACCATTACGGCAGCAGCATCTGGCGGATCGACCAGGGCTACCTGCCCGAAGACCTGGAGACGGTACTGCGTGCCATGAAGTCCGGCGGCTACGCCAAAGTCGCCCTTCCCCTCTCGGCCTCCGGCCACGCACTCTCGATGTACAACGCCTTCAGCGGTACGGAAGAGAGCTACAACGAAATCCTCGAGATCGAGATCGACACCGTGGTCAACAAGATCTACGCCTACCAGGAGCAGGTCATGAAAGACTGGTTCCAGCGCAACTACCAGGTGTCCGACACGGCTGCCGAGCACCTGTATTTTAAGAAACTCGTCGAGAAAACCGCCGAGTCCGACACCATCTCGGAAGGCCACAACGTCAGCGTCCGCTATATCGGCCGCCTGCTGAACGGTCAGGTGTTCGACACCAATATCGAAGACACCGCCAAGTTCTACCGCATCTGGAAAAGCACGGGATCCTACAATGCCCTTACCATCTCCTACTACAAGGATGATCCCGAGCAGTTCGGCAACAGCAACAGCGTGGTTGACGGCTTCGGAAAGGCCATCCGGATGATGAATTTCGGCGAAAAGGCCGTAACGGTCTTCAACTCCGAACTCGGCTATGGCGAAAAAGGGAAGAGTCCTTCGGTCCCCGAGTACGCCCCGCTCTGCTTCTGGCTCTACATCGAGCCGAAAGACTGAAAGATTACATATTCGATACGACCTTCACGCCGGCCGAAATGACGGCGACGTGCACGGGCGTGATGCCGACCGGTTCCCCGTCCACTTCCATATAGGAATACGGCGCCGCCGAGATATCGACCTGCCGGCCCCGTGTGTGGATCACTTCCTTGTTCTTGAAGATGTCTCCCCGGAACAGAGAGGGCACCTTGTGGAGGAATTGCAGTTTGCTGACCTTGCCGACCACGGTCACATCGATCAAGCCGTCGTCGGGGATGGCCTCGGGCGTCTGCATCATCCCGCCGCCGCAATACTTTCCGATACCCAGCGCCACCGAGAAGGCCGGACCGCGATAAAACTCCTGACCATCTACGGAGACCCTGAACTTAAGGCACTTATACGAAAGGAATCCCGAGAGCAACGACTTCAGGTACTGCCGGTCACTGGCGTGACCGCGCTCCTTGGCCAGGTCGAAGCGATGACACACTTCCGAATCGAAACCCAGGCCGCCGATGTTCATCATGTGCCGGCAATAGGGCTTGCCGTCCATCAGCGTATCGACACGCGCCACATCCTGCACGCGGGTATGCCGCTCTGCATCCGCAATCAAATCGATAGCCGCTTCATAATCGGCCGGAATCTTGTGCAGGCGCGACCAGTCGTTGCCCGAGCCGACGGGAATCAGGCCGAGCGTCACTTCCGAAGGGGAGACTTCCTCCTGGGAATAAAGTCCGTTGAGCACTTCGTGGATGGCCCCGTCGCCGCCCAGCACCAGCAATTTGCGGAATCCTTCCAAAACGGCTTCCCGCGCCAGTTCGATAGCATGGTAGGCGTGGTCCGTAATCTTATCAGAAAACTCTATACTCCTGGCTTTTAGCATCTTTGCAATCTCAGGCCAGTCGCGGCGGGCTTTACCGCCCCCCGAACGGCTGCTGACGATCACCCGCCAGGCAGATGAGATGGTCATAAATTCAAGGTTTTAGCTACGTAAAGTTATTGATTTTTTCATAACTTTGCAAGTTATGGGAAAGATCATCGCTATCGCCAACCAAAAAGGAGGCGTCGGAAAGACGACCACCTCCATCAACCTGGCCTCTTCGCTGGCCGTCCTGGAATACAGGACGCTCATCATCGACGCAGACCCCCAGGCCAATACCACTTCCGGTCTGAACTTCAACCCCGACTCCAAGGAGCAGGACACCCTCTACGAAGTCCTCATCGGTGAGCGTACGGTCGAGAGCGTAATCAAACCCACCGGCGTGGACAATCTCGACATCATCACCTCGCACATCAACCTGGTGGGCGCGGAGATCGAGATGCTCGAAGTCCCCGGACGGGAGAACGTGCTCCGGGACGCCCTCTCCGCCGTACGCGACCGCTACGACTATGTCATCCTGGACTGCGCTCCTTCGCTCGGTCTGATCACCATCAACGCCCTGACGGCCTCCGACAGCGTAATCATCCCTGTCCAGCCGGAATACTTCCCGCTGGAAGGCCTGGGCAAGCTCCTGAACACCATCAACATCGTCCGCACCCGGCTCAATCCTTCCCTGACCATCGAAGGCTTCCTCTTCACCATGTACGACAGCCGCCTGCGGCTCCACAACCAAGTGGTGGAAGAAGTGAAAACCTATTACCCTGACATGGTCTTCAAGACCATGATAACCAAGAATGTACGCCTGAGCGAAGCCCCCTCCTACGGCAAGCCGGCCATCCTCTATGACGCCCGTTCCGCCGGTGCGGACAACTACCTCAACCTGGCCCGGGAGATCATCAAAAAGAACGAAACATGGCAAAGAGATCAGCACTAGGAAGAGGCCTGGGCGCCCTGCTGGGTGAAGATACGCTCAAAGAGACCCGGCAGATCCACCGCATCATCAGCGGCAATCCCGCCGCCGTGGCCGGGATCCCGCTCGACCAGATCGTCCCCAACCCCTACCAGCCCCGGGAGGATTTCGACCCGGAAGCGCTGCAGGAACTCGCCGGATCGATCCGGACGCTGGGCATCATCCAGCCTCTCACCCTGCGGCAGACCGGACCCACCAGCTACCAGATCATCAGCGGCGAACGCCGCTACCGGGCCGCGAAGGCGGCCGGGCTGACGGAAGTACCGGCCTACATCCGCCAGGCTGACGACGCCGCCATGCTGGAAATGGCCATCGTGGAAAACATCCAGCGCGAGGACCTCGACCCCGTCGAGACCGCCCTCAGTTTCCAGCGGCTGATCGACGAATGCAATCTCACCCAGGAAGCCATGGCCCTGCGCGTGGGCAAGAAGCGGACGACCATCACCAATTACCTCCGCCTGCTCCGCCTGCCCGACACCGTGCAAAAGGCACTCAAGGATGGCAAGATTTCTGTAGGACACGCCAAGGTGCTGCTGGGCGTCGAAGACACCGCCCTGCAGGACCGGCTTTGCGACAGCATCATCCGGAACGACTGGTCGGTACGCCGGCTCGAACAGAAACTGCAGTCCCTCTCCCGGAAGGAAAGCCCCGCCCCTGAGGCGGAGGACCTCCCCGAAGTGTACTACGCCCTGGCCGAGCGGGTCGGCCGCCACTTCGACGGCAACGTGGCCGTGCGCCGCGACGCCAAGGGAGGCGGCACCATCACCATCCGTTTCGGCAACCAGAGCCAAGTGGAAGCCTTTTTAGAAGATTTGAACCGTTAACCGACAACTGCCCGTGCGCCGCCTGCTCCTCACCCTGTTCCTCCTGCTCAGCGTCTGCTGCAGCCTGAACGCCCAGTTCAGGAGCACGCGCAACGACGTCTCGGGACAGAAAGCTTCCGGAACGGTCACCGGGCCTCCGGGTTCGGAGATGAACAACACCGCAGCCAAGGATACCTCCGCGGTGACCGACACGGTCCAGGGCTTCTCCATCCGCCGTCTCATCCGCGGCTACGCGGGACGCGACACGCTCACCCCGGGCTATATGGTGCTCGGCTCGGCGATCGTCCCCGGCGCCGCCCAGCTCTACAACAAGGATTACTGGAAAGTCCCGATCGTCTATGCCGGCATGGGCGCCGGCATCTATGGCGGCATCCGCTTCAACAAACAATACCGTGAAACGGGGCTGGACAAATACAAATACATGAGCACGGCTAGTTTCATCGCGGCCGGCACATTCTACTGGGCCCAGCTGCTCGACGGCGTGGTGTGCTACAAGACGGACTTCCGCGCACCCGTCCCCGCCAAATCGACCATCTACTCGATCCTGCTGCCGGGACTGGGCCAGGCCAATAACGGCGATTACTGGAAGATCCCCATCTGGACGGGAGGCCTGATCGCCTGCGGCTACTTCTATCATTTCAACGACATGCAATACCGCCGTTTCCGCTGGATCACCCAGGTCGGGTCGAGTTCCAGCGACAGCGGCTATATCGGCGCCATCACATCCAGCCAGGCCGAGACCTACCGCGACACCTACCGTCGCTGGCGGGACTATTCGATCCTGGCCATCATCGCGGTCTATGCCCTGAACGTCATCGACGCGAACGTCTTTGCGTTCATGGCCGACTTCGACGTGAGCGACAACATCGCTTCGCTCGAGGTCCAGCCGACCGTCATCCAGCCGCTGAACCTGCAATACACCTGGTACGACACATCCTCCTCCTTCGGCGGGGTTCCCGCCCTGGGACTCAACTTGCAATTCACATTTTGATTTTTATGAAACGTTTCTCCCTGTTCCTCCTGCTTGCCGCAGTCATTCTTGCCAGCCCGGCGCCCTGTCACGCCCAGCGGCTGAGCGAGAAGAAGAAGCAGAGCCTCCTAATCGAGGAGCTGACGCATCGGCTGGATTCCCTGCAGCATGCCTATGACTCCCTCTACAACGAGTACCAGATGCTCTCCGCCCCGGCCAACGACACCGACGGCGACATCCTCATCGACGACGACATCGAGAACCTGATCGAGTACAACTCCGACAACATCGATTCGCTGCTGAACCTCTACTACATCCAGAAGCAGATCGACGTCAACGAATTCGACGTGTCCACGCTGGAACTCGACTCGCTGACCAGCAACATCCCCGACGAGGTGTACATCGAACGGCTCAAGAAGATGAATTCGTTCATCCCCGTGCAGTTCAACAAAGCCGTCAAGAACGCCATCATCCGCTACACCGAGCGGATGCCGATGGCCACTTCCCGCATCATCGGCCTTTCGACCTACTACATGCCGCTGTTCGAGGAGATCTTCGACGAATACGGCCTGCCGAAGGAGCTCAAGGCCATGGCTGTCATCGAATCAGCCCTCAATCCCCGCGCCGTCTCGCGTGCCAGGGCCAAGGGTATGTGGCAGTTCATGTACAACACGGCCAAGATGTACGGCCTGGAAATGACCTCCTACGTGGATGAGCGTCTCGACCCGCTGACCTCCTGCCGGGCCGCCGCCCGCCTGCTCAAGGACAACTATATGATCTTCGGCGACTGGTCGCTGGCCATCGCCTCCTACAACTGCGGCGCCGGCAACGTGAGCAAGGCCATCCGGCGCAGCGGCGGCAAGACCGACTTCTGGGAAATCTACGACTACCTGCCCCGCGAAACCCGCGGCTACATTCCCGCCTTCATCGCCGCCCTCTACACGCTGAACTACTATCCGGAGCACGGCATCGTCCCGGCCCAGATCAGCCTGCCCGCCCACGTGGACACCTTCCACGTGAACAAGAACATCCATTTCGGACAGATTTCCGAGAACATCGACATCCCGATGGAAGTGCTGCGCGACCTCAACCCGCAGTACCTCCATGACATCATCCCGGGCACCGAGCACAGCTATATCCTCAACCTGCCCCACCAATACACCCTGGCCTATGTCGACGTGCAGGACAGCATCCACCTCTACAAGGACTCCGTGTTCTTCAACTCGGTGGCTGTCAAGAAGATCAAGGAAACCGGCGGAAGCGGCGAACAGCGCGTGATCCACAAGGTCAAGAGCGGCGAGACGCTTTCGAGCATCGCCTCCAAGCATCGTACTACCGTCAACAATATCAAGCGCTGGAACAACCTCAAGAGCAACACCATCCACGTCGGACAGCGCCTCTATATCTACGGCGCGGCCGGCAAACCGTCCGGCAGCAGCTCGGGCTCCTCATCCGCCCATAAGAGCAGTTCTTCCTCCACCAGCACCACGGCTTCCTACTACACGGTCAAGTCGGGCGACACGCTGGGCGGCATCGCCAAGAAGACCGGCGTTTCGCTCAACACGCTTTATAAACTCAACGGACTGAACGCCAGGAGCGTCATCCGTCCGGGTATGAAGATCCGCACGAAGTAGGCGATGTAGCCCTGCTGGACCTTCAGCCACATTTCGACCTGACGCGTCGGGGCGTAACCTGCCAGCAGGTACGCCCCGACGCCTTTTCCGGCATACGACTCGACCGAAAAACTCTGCGGCACGCCCCGTTCGTAGAAACTCAGGCGGGCGTCCCAGTCTTCCGTCCGCCAGAGCGTTACCCGGGCTGACAAGTCCCAGCGACGGGCCGGTTTGAAGCGGACATCCACGTACCCGCCCACGCCGCCGCGATTCGCGTCGGCACGGGCTGCCACCGTCCAGCTTCCACCCAGCGGCACGCGAACGCTGAGCACGCCCTTGAGCCGTTCGCTCCAGGAGAGACGGCTCTCGATCTGCGCACCGGATGGGAAGTCGTAAACTAGCTGCAGCCGGCCTTTGACCCGCCAGGAGCCGGCTTCGTGGCGGAAGCGTTCCACAGGATGCCACGCCACGTCCGTATGGAGGCGGAAGGTCCAGCCGCCCTGGATCAGCTGCAGCGCGTAAAGCGCACCGATCTGGTTGGAGACGCTGCTGAGCGAGGACAAGGCGCCGGCGTGCGTGGCAATGTAGGCCGGTGCATAGCAGCGGGCCGTCAGGCTGGTCTCAAAACCGTACGACGGACTCCAGACAGCGCCCGCAATCGCCGCCGGCGCTCCGTGGGCATCGACCGCCGCCTCGCCGAACAGCCGCAGGCTGCCTAATGAGCCGTACACGTCGAAACCGAGATTCCCCCAAAGGCCGTCGTACTGCTGGTAGCGGTTGTAATCCTGCACCCTTCGGCCATTGGCCTTGTCGTAACGGTACGCCACGCCTGTGACGCCGAAACGCCAGCGGCCAGCCGTCAGCGTCGCGTTCGCCCCCACCACCAGCTCGTGCATCGTATGCCGCCGCGCCCGCTCCGCTTCCGTAGCATGAAGGCCATCGGTCGGCAACGATGTGTAGCGTCCGTCCACAATCCTGGCATCAAGGGCGTTGTACGAAACTAAAGCCGTGGCGGTCAGCCGGCCGAAGGCGCGGCTGTAGCCGATGCCGCGGAAGAAATTCGATTCGCCGGCAGAATGGTAGCACTGCAGCCCCCCACCTCGCCGCGCTACGGAAGCCGGTGTCCCGAAAGCCGTGAATGCAAAGGACTTCCAGAGCACAAGTCCTTGCCCGAAACGGGCAGTGAAATCGCCCACATAGAGCTGTTTGTAACGACCCGAGAGCGACAGGAAGTCAGGAAACCGCTCTTTCGGATCATTATCCATCACCGCACCTGCAGAGAACGACTCCGAATCGTAAAGCCCTTTCGTCGTCAGGGAAAAGCCCTCCTTCCCCCATTTCTTCTTGAACCGGGCCGTGTAGGTTTGCTCCGTCCGCCTGGGCCCACCCGGCTCGCCCAGCACGAAAAAGGGACGCAACTGCGCCACTGCCTCCGGCGAAAAACCCTCCACCAGCGCCCACTCCGCATACGAGCGCACCGCGCCGTAGCGCTCCCGCCAGGCAAGAAGGCTCTCCACCTGGAAAAGGGTCAGCAGCCCCGTCTCTTCCAACTGCTCCCGCGAAACCGCATTGAGATTGAGGGGATTCCTGAGCATCCTCTCAAAACGCGACACGAGGTCTTCCGTCGGAATCCCCTGCTCAGAAAGCTGTTCGACAAGCTCCGCGATCCGCTCAGGAAGGATCTCCTGCGCCTCGGCATCCCACGAAAAAAACGAGAAAAAAACAATGAGGGCACCCCAAACCGCCCCTCCGGATCTCCTGCACATATCGTTCGGTTTTTCTATTGTCAAAGACAAAGATAATGCGTAATTTCGCGTATTGTAACAAAAATCAGCGATGGAAAAAAGGATTCTGGTCAAAGACCGGTACTTCGTACCTTATATTCCCTACGAGCGGCTGGAGAAGGCCATCGACGACGTAGCGGAACGCATCAACCAAGATTTCAAGCATTTTGACGGGACGCCCATCATCCTGTGCGTCCTCAACGGATCGATCCTCTTCACGGGAGAACTGATGAAACGGCTCACCTTCCCTTGCGAGTTCTCGAGCATCCGGCTCTCTTCCTATGAAGGGACGCTCTCCACGGGCGTCACCCGCAAGGTGCTGGGCCTGACTTCTTCCATCAAAGGCCGGACGGTCCTCGTCGTGGAGGACATCGTCGATACCGGCAAGACCATCACCGACCTCCACGCCCTCCTGCTCGACGCCGGCGCCGCCGACGTGAAGATCTGCACCATGCTGCTCAAGCCCGAAGTCTATAAGAAGGACCTCAAGCTCGACTACGTGGCCATGGAGATCGAAAACCGCTTCATCGTGGGCTTCGGCCTGGACTACGACCAGCTGGGCCGCAACTACAAAGACATCTACATTCTCGATGATAGGAAAACCCAAGCCATGAAACATTTTCTCATTTTCGGCCCTCCGGGTGCCGGCAAGGGCACCCAGGCCGCACGCCTGATCGAGCGCTTCGGCTTGCGCCACGTCTCGACGGGCGACCTGCTCCGCCGCGAAATCGCCGCCGGCACGCCCCTTGGCCTCAAAGCCAAAACCCTGATTGACAAAGGCGAACTCGTCCCCGACGAGGTCGTTGAAGGGATGATCGCCTCCGAGCTCGACGCCCACACCGACGTGGAGGGCTTCATCTTCGACGGATTCCCGCGCACCACGGCCCAGGCTGAACACCTGGACGCCATGCTTGCCGAACGCGGCAAGAAGGTTGACGCCGTCCTCTCGCTGATGATTCCCGACCAGACGGTGTTCGAGCGCATCCGCCACCGCGCAGAGGTCGAGAACCGCGTGGACGACACCAAGCCCGAGGTCATCCAGAACCGGATCGACACCTACCACGCCAAGACGGAACCCGTGATTGCCTATTACAAAGGAAAGGGTGTCTACCGGGAAATCGACGGACTGGGCACCATCGACGAGGTCTTCGACAAGATCTGCGCCGTGATGGAAGAGTATCTGTAAACTGTTATCTGGTCCAAAATGAAACATCCTTACCAAACACCCTCCTGCGAGGAAATCCACCTGCAGATGCAGGGAATCATCGCTCAGAGCCGCACCACTACCGGCGGTGCCGACGGCGAAGACATCGGATGGTACTCATCCACTGAAAATGTATTGTTCAACCTTCTCTAACCCGTCTTTCATGAAGAGAACATGTTTGCTTACAGCGGTCCTGGCCATTGCCTGCCTGGCCGCCTGCACGGACGTCGCGCCCCTCGTGGAGGAGAGCGAGAAGAATGAAGACAGAACCATAACCGTCACCGCCACGATCGGCGACGCTACCAAGGCCGATTTCGACGAGAACGGAAAGTTTGCCTGGAGCAGCGATGACCGGATCGCCCTGCTCACCGACCAGGGCTACAAGTCGGGCAGCATCGAATCCATTACCGGTAATCATGCTTCCTTCACGGTCAAGATCGGGACTGCGACGCCCACCGGCTACGCCATCTATCCGGCGGATCGCGGCAGCACCGGCGATGCCACAAAGAGAGCCTATTATCCGGACAGCTATACCCAAACAGCTCTGAATTCCACGACGGCTCCCACCCCGATGGTCGGAAAGTATGTGCAAGGGCAGGATATCACTTTCAAGCACGTGGGCGGCCTGATCCGCCTCAAGGTTATCGACATCCCGACAGGTACCACCCGTCTGGTCGTCAAGTTCGACCAGAAGGTCACCGGTCTGCTGGATGTGGATGAGACGACGAATCCCGGCTATACCTTCGTCAAGGCCGGAAAGGGAGAAAACCTGGGCAGCGAAGTCAGCTTCAATGTCCCAGGCGGCTTCTCAACCGAACAAGACATGGTCCTCAACATCCCCGTCCCCACCAGCGAAGGATACGGCCGGATCATCGTCAATGCCTATAACGGGGACACCCACATCGCCTCGATGAGCGCTCCCGGGCACAAGATCGAACGCGCCCGCGGCTACAAGGCCGACGCCAAGCACCACGACAAGGCCTTCTTCACCACCGGCAACGGCCAGCAGATCGAATTCGCACCGGGCAATCTCTTTGCAGAATTCAATGATGACGGCAGCCTCAAGAAATGGGGCTTCGAACCGGTCGAATATCAGATAGAAGAATATACCGGCAACGCAAAGATCGACCCGAACACGCCCGGACAGCTCAAATCCATCGTAAGTACCAATCAATCAGATCATTTCGTCAGCCTGTTTTCCTGGAGTTCCGCCAGTACGGCATACGGCATCTGCGTAAAGAAATTGGACAAAGATTATGATGGCGCCCACGTTGACTGGGGCGCAAACGATATTTACAACTCCCGCACAAATCAACAGGATGCCGCCGGTACCTGGCGCGCCCCCACAGCGGCTGAACTGAGTACCGTCATCAACTCCCGCAATGTCTCCTTCTTCCGCTACGTCAGAGCCACGGTCTGCGGAAGCAAAGGTCTTGTAATCTTCGCCGATGAATATGTCCACCCCGATGGCGTCACAGCCTTCCAGGACGCATCCTTCGAGGGAAATGTGTATGAATCACTTGGGGATTGGGAAAAAATCCAAGGCAAAGGCGCTATCTTCCTCCCCTGCGCAGGATCCCGTCACATCGAGAACGACGATGCCGGAACCATCGGCGTCGACTATGGTAAAAACGGAAGCTATACTACTTCTTCCGGCGATAACGGTATGCGCTATGCACTGGTCTTCGATGGGAGCCGTGTCGCCGTAGAAAACACTTTCCGCCGCGACGGCTATTCTGTTCGCCTGATAAAGGACATTACCGTCGAGTAAGCCATGAGCTTCGAGACCGGCACCAACTTCATCGATTATGTCCGCATCTTCTGCAAGAGCGGGGACGGGGGCAACGGGTCGATGCATCTTCACCGGGCCAAGTATGTGCCCAAGGGCGGACCGGACGGCGGCGACGGTGGCCGGGGCGGCCACATCATCCTGCGGGGCAACCGGCAGATGTGGACGCTGATCCACCTCAAGTACAAGAAGCACATCAAGGCCGAAGACGGCGGCGCCGGCAGCGGACAGCTCAAGCACGGCAAGCAGGGCGCGGATATCGTCCTGCAAGTGCCGCTGGGCACCGTGGCCCGTGACGGCGAGACGGGCGAAGTCCTCTTTGAGATTCTCGAGGACGGCGAGGAAAAGATCCTGTGCCGGGGCGGCCGCGGCGGCCTGGGCAACAACTATTTCAAGAGCGCGACCAACCAGACGCCCCGCTTCGCCCAGCCGGGCGAGCCGGGCGTGGAGGGTTGGTTCGTGCTGGAGCTCAAGGTCCTGGCCGACGTGGGACTCGTGGGATTCCCCAATGCGGGCAAATCCACGCTCCTGAGCGTGGTCTCCGCCGCCAAGCCCAAGATCGCCGACTACGCCTTCACCACGCTGGAGCCGCAGCTGGGCATCGTCAACTACTACGATGACCGCTCGTTCGTGATGGCAGACATCCCGGGCATCATCGAGGGCGCCCACGAAGGCAAAGGCCTGGGCCTGCGCTTCCTGCGCCATATCGAGCGCAATGCGATGCTGCTCTTCATGATTCCCGCCGACAGCAAGGACATTGCCGGCGAATACCGCATCCTGCAACGGGAGCTGAAGCTTTACAATCCCGAGCTGCTCGACAAACAGCGAGTGGTGGCCATCACCAAATGCGACATGCTCGACGACGAACTCCGGCGCGAAGTGCGGCGGCATCTCCCCCGCAAAGTGCCCTCCGTGCTGATCTCCTCACTCACCGGTGAAGGGATTCCCGAACTCAAGGAAATCCTCTGGAACACCCTCAACACGGAACTTTGATGTACCTGCTCCGCGACGGCACGACCGACCCGGCCTGGAACCTGGCCGCCGAGGAATATCTGCTTACGCAGCGCCGGGAGCCGTTCTTCCGCCTGTGGCGCAATGCCGACAGCGTGATCATCGGCCGCCACCAGAATGCCTGGGCCGAGATCGATCTCGATTTCGTGCAGCGAAACCACATCCCTGTCGTCCGCCGCATGACCGGCGGCGGGGCCGTGTTCCACGATCTGGGCAACGTGAATTACTCTTTTTTCGACCTGAAGGACAGGCGTTTCACCGACGTCATCCTGGAAGCCCTCCGGGCGCTGGGCATCGAAGGACAGACATCGGGCCGCAACGACCTGATCCTGGCAGACGGACGGAAATTCTCCGGCACTGCTGTCTGCAAGCGGGGAAACCGTCTCCTGGAGCACGGAACGCTGCTGTTCGACGCTTCCTTCGACCGGCTATCCGCAGCGCTCCGGCCGCGGCCCGAGAAGTTCGAGGGCAAGGCCGTCAAATCGGTGCGCAGCCGCGTCGCCAACCTGGCGGAGCAGCTGGCGGAACCGGTCTCCGTCGAAGCCTTCATCGATTATCTGGCGGATGCCATCGGGACCACGCTCGCTTGCATCCCTTATGCGCTTAGCGAAACAGACCGGCAGGCCATCGCCCGGCTCCGCGACGAACGTTTCGGAAACCCGGACTGGAATTTCGGTGCTTCACCGGCTTGTGCACTCACAAGGGTACGCCGTTTTCCGGCGGGGCTGGTCGAAGCACACTTCAATATCCGGGAAGGCCGGCTCCACAACCTTCAGGTCTATGGCGACTATTTCTTCGAGCAGCCCACCGAAGCCTTCTGCGCCGCCATGGAGGGCTGCCCCTTCGAGCGCAAAGCAATCGCCGACCGCCTCCTTGCGGTGGCGGCCGGCGACTATTTCTCAGGGATCAGTACGGAAGAACTGCTGACGCTGTTCTATTTATAGCGGCGCTCCTTTTCAGAGACCAGCAGGTCTTTGAGGGTGGTGACGCAATCGTTGACGGCACCTTCGAAGGTGTCGTTGTTTCTCTCCACGACCAGTTCATTGCCCGGGATGAAGACGTGTACCTTCACGTTCTTGTTCTGCGGATCGGCGAGCAGGGACAAGTCAACCTCCGTGCGTACGATGCCGTCGTAGAATTTCTCGATCTTGCTGACCTTCTTGTCGATGTAATCAAGCAACTTCTGGTCTGCGTCGAACTTGATGGACTGTACTTTAATTTCCATGGTTACCTCCGTTTTTTGCTCTGGGATGAGCGGTTAAATATGTCTTTTTCAATTGTTCGAACGAGTTGTGCGTATACACCTGCGTGGCCGCCAGCGAGGAGTGTCCGAGGATTTCCTTGATGCTGGTCAGATCCGCGCCCCGGTTGAGGAGATGGGTCGCCAGGGAGTGCCGCAGCACGTGGGGCGACTTTTTTCCGGTAAATCCTTCCACGCCTGCGAGTTCACTGCGGACCACCTTGTCGGCGAAGGCCAGGTAGAGCGGTGCGCCGCGGTCGGTGAGGAAGAACCGTCCCCCGGGGTTTTCGGGATGCGCTTCACCCAATTTTTCCAAATATAGCGAAATCTCCTGACAAATCAAAGCGGGAACAGGGATTTCGCGCAGTTTGTCGCCCTTGCCCAGAACCCGGAAAAGGTGCCGGGAAGCGTCGAAATCGGTTATTTTCAGGCCACAAAGCTCCGCACGACGCATCCCCGTCGCGTAGAGGACCAGCATCATCATCCGGTTGCGGAGCAGCCGGAAATCTTCGGGGTTCTCTTCGCAGCGGCGGCGGCTCTCGTCGAAATAGTTGTCGATGGCCTTTTCGGTGTAGAAAACCGGGAGTTTCTTCTCCTGCTTGGGGCGGGGAACCTTGCGCACGGGATTGCTCTCCAGCAAACCCTGTCGCAGGAGCCAGCCACACCAGGTGCTGAGCGCCGAAAGTTTGAGATTCATCGTGCGGGCCCCCAGGCCGGTGTCGAGGCCATGCGCGATGAAGCTGCGGACGTTCTGGGGCGTCATCGCGCCGGGCTGGATGTCGTCTTCTTCGAGGAACGCATAGAATTCTGTCACAGCCTCTTCGTAGAGACGGACCGTGCGCGGGGAGAAGCGTCGTTCGACTTCCAGGTAGCGGATGAAATTTTCTTTCAACATTTTTACAAATGTAAGAAATTATTTCTACCTTTGCCGTCCCTAAGAAAAAGGAGGTGTAAGCAAATGATTATCGTACAGGTCAAAGAAGGTGAGAACATCGAGCGTGCGCTGAAGAAATTCAAACGCAAATTCGAGAAGACGGGTGTCATCCGCGAGCTCCGCTCCCGCAAGACTTTTGAGAAGCCGTCCGTGAAGAAGCGCGAGATGATGAACAAGGCCATCTACGTGCAGAAGCTGCAGCTCCAGGACGAGTAGTTCTTTGAAGCTGCTTGCAAGAGATCGAGCCCTTCGCCTGCATGGCGAAGGGTTTTTTTATTATATTTGTGTCTACTAACACCTTCCCCCATGAAAAAAACGCTTTTCCTGCTTGCTTTCCTGCTCTGTATCCTCAACAGCGCATCCGCCCAGCAATACGACGTGCTGGACCAGGTGAAGGCCGACTGGCGGAAAGCCGCAGGGATGGAAGGTCCGCACCGCTTCGACGTGCCGGAACCCACTCCCGCTCCGAAAGGATACACACCCTTTTATATCAGCCATTACGGGCGGCACGGTTCGCGCTACGCCTGGAATGCCAAGACCTACTCCCTCATCCACGAGGTCCTCTCGGCCGCACACGAAGAAGGAACCCTGACCCCGCTGGGCGAGGAATTCTACCAGGATTTCGAGTCATTCTATCCGACACCGCTCATCAACACAGGCGACCTGACGCCGCTCGGCTGGGAGCAGCACCAGCGCATCGCCGCCTGGGTCTATGACCATTTCCCGAAGGTGTTCAAGGGCCCGCGCCATGTCGATGCCATCGTATCCACTTCGCCCCGCAGCATTGTGAGCATGAGCTCGTTCTGCCTCAGTCTCAAGGAAAGGAATCCCAGGCTGAGCTTCTACCAGAGCTCCACGCACACCGGTCTGGCGGTCGCCACGCCGACCAGTGCGCCCGCCCCCCTTCGGAAACAATACAAGGAAGACGATATCTCCCGCATCGAGCCGGTCGCCCATTTCAACGAACGGTTTATCGACTACGAGGGCATCCTGGGCAGGATCTTCACCGATCCCGCCTTCCCCTCCCGGTTCGAGGGTGGGCGGACCAACTTCCTCATGCAACTCTATTCCCTGATCGGCGGCTACCACAACTATGAGGAGCGCCCGCTGTTCGACAGCATCCTCACCACCGACCAGTTTGCCAACCTCTGGGAGGCGCTCAATTATTATTCCTACCACATCGACCTGGGCGCCCGCTACCAGAACATTCCGCTGCTGGAAGACATCATCGCCAAGGCGGAATCCGCCTTCAACGATCCGAACCGCGCGGCGGACCTGCGCTTCGGGCACGACTACGTGTTCGAGGCCTTCATGTGCCTGATCAACGCCAATGGCTGCGGCACGGTGCCCGAAAAGGCCGCTGAAGTGAAATACTGGTTCCAGAGCTTCAACGTGCCGATGGCTGCGACCGTGCTGTTTGTCTTCTACCGCAACAAGAAAGGAGACATCCTCTTCAAAGTCCTGCAGAACGAGACGGAAGTCACGCTCCCGCAGATCCAGCCCGTTACCGGTCCTTACTATCGCTGGACCGATTTCACCCGCTGGGCCGGCGACATGATGGCCGCTCATCCCCTGATCGAACAATAAGATTTCATACCTATGGAAAAAGCAAAAGTATTCTACACCGATTTTCGGACAACGGCCTTCGGCGAAAGCATGCCGGCCAAACTGAAACGGCTCGCCCGCCGGGCCGGGATGGCCGACATCGACATGGACGGCAAGTTCGTCGCCATCAAAATGCATTTCGGAGAGCTGGGCAATGTCAGCTACATCCGGCCCAACTACGCCAAGGCGATCGTCGACCTGGTCAAGGAGCTTGGCGGAAAACCGTTCCTTACGGACTGCAACACCATGTATCCGGGATTCCGGAAAAATGCCCTGGAGCACCTCGAGTGCGCGTGGGAGAACGGCTTTACCCCGCTTTCAGCCGGTTGCCCGGTCATTATCGCCGACGGTCTGAAAGGTACCGATGACATTGCCGTACCGGTGGAGGGCGGCCAATACACGAAGGAAGCCCTGATCGGACGCGCCATCATGGATGCCGATGTCTTCATCAGCCTGACCCACTTCAAGGGGCACGAGATGACCGGCTTCGGCGGTACCATCAAGAATATCGGAATGGGCTGCGGCTCCCGCGCCGGCAAGAAGGACCAGCATTCTGCCGGAAAGGCCACCATCTACGAAGACAAGTGCCGGGGATGCCGCCGCTGCCAGAAGGAATGGCCAATGGCGGCCTGGTGTTCGACGGCGTAAAACGCAAGATGCAAGTGGACGAAAGCCACTGCGTAGGTTGCGGCCGCTGCCTCGGCGCCTGCAACTTCGATGCGATCGACTTCGCCCAGAACCAGGCGCTCTCCATCCTCAACGCCAAGATGGCCGAGTACACCAAGGCCGTCGTCAGCGGTCGCGACTGCTTCCACATCTCGCTCATCATGGACGTTTCCCCGTACTGCGACTGCCACGCCGAAAACGATGCGCCCATCCTCCCCGATATCGGAATGTTCGCTTCCACGGATCCGCTGGCCCTCGACCAGGCCTGCGTCGATGCCTGCCTGGCCGCCGAACCCCTCCGGAACTCCGTGCTGGGAGACCATCTGCACGACGAACACTTCCACCCCCACCACGACCATTTCAAGAATACCACGCCCGAATCCGAGTGGGAGACCCAGCTCACCCACGCCGAAAAGATCGGACTCGGCAGCCGCAGCTACGAACTGGTTTTCGTGAAATAAGGATTACTCCTTGAGTTTCTTATACTTGAAGCGCTTGGGCTCGGCAGAGCCCAGGCGCATTTTGCGATTGGCCTCGTACTCGGAGTAGGTACCCTCGAAGAAATAGACCTGGGAGTCGCCTTCGAAGGCGAGGATGTGGGTGGCGATGCGGTCGAGGAACCAGCGGTCGTGGGAGACCACGACCGCGCAGCCGGCGAAGTTCTCGAGGCCTTCCTCGAGGGCGCGGATCGTATTGACATCCACGTCGTTGGTCGGCTCGTCGAGGAGCAGGACGTTGGCGTTTTCCTTGAGGGTCAGGGCCAGGTGCAGGCGGTTGCGCTCGCCGCCGGAGAGGATGCCGCAAAGCTTCTCCTGGTCGGCGCCCGCGAAGTTGAAGCGGGAGATGTAAGCCCGGGCGTTGACTTCGCGGTTGCCCAGCTTCACGTATTCGCTGTTTTCGGAGATCGTCTCATAGACTGTCAGGTCGGGATCGATCTGCTTGTGCTGCTGGTCCACGTAGGCGATCTTCACCGTCTCCCCTATCTCAAATGTACCTGAATCGGGCTGTTCGTAGCCCATGATCAGGCGGAAAAGCGTCGTCTTGCCGGCGCCGTTGGGGCCGATGACGCCCACGATGCCGGCCGGGGGCAGCGAGAACGTGAGGTTCTCGAAGAGCACCCGGTCGCCGTAGGACTTGCTCACGCCCTTGCATTCGATGACCTTGTTGCCCAGGCGCGGGCCGTTGGGGATATAGATCTCCAGGCGTTCTTCTTTCTGCTTCGTATCTTCATTGAGCATCTTCTCGTAGGCGTTCAGACGGGCCTTTCCCTTGGCCTGGCGGGCCTTGGGGGCCATCCGGACCCATTCGAGCTCGCGCTCCAGCGTCTTGCGGCGCTTGCTTTCCTGCTTCTCCTCCATGGCCAGGCGCGCACTCTTCTGTTCCAGCCAGGAAGAGTAATTGCCCTTCCAGGGGATGCCCTCGCCTCGGTCGAGTTCGAGGATCCAGCCCGCCACGTTGTCGAGGAAATAGCGGTCGTGCGTCACGGCGATCACCGTGCCTTTGTACTGCTGGAGATGGGCTTCGAGCCACTGGATGCTCTCCGTGTCGAGGTGGTTGGTCGGCTCGTCGAGCAGCAGCACGTCCGGCTCGCGGAGCAGCAGGCGGCACAGTGCCACGCGGCGGCGCTCACCGCCGCTGAGGGTAGCCACGGACGCATCCGGGTCGGGGCACTGCAGCGCGTCCATCGCACGCTCCAGCTTCGCATCGATATCCCATCCGCCCGCATGGTCGATGGCTTCCGTGAGCTCGCCCTGCCGGATGATGAGTTCATTCATCCGGTCGTCATCCATCGGTTCCAGAAAGGCCTGGTTGACTTCTTCGTACTCCTTGAGCAGGTCCATGACCTCCTGCACGCCTTCCTGCACGACTTCGAGCACGGTCTTGTCGTTGTCGAGCTTCGGCTCCTGCTCCAGATAGCCCACCGTATAGCCGGGTGCGAAGACCACTTCGCCGTGCGTCGGCGTCTCGATCCCGGCGATGATCTTCATCACCGTCGATTTGCCGGCGCCGTTCAGACCGATGATCCCGATCTTGGCCCCATAGAAGAAGGAGAGATAGATGTCCTTGAGGATTACTTTGTTGTTGTGCGGCAAGATCTTGCTCACACCGTTCATCGAGAAGATGATCTTTTCGTCGGCCATGGCTGTCAATTCAGATTAAGTGTCGCTGCTGCAGATAGTATTTGATCAGATCGACGACGCGCTCTTCGTCATCCCCGAGTTTGGTGGCGTCGATACAGAGGTCGTAGCTGGCGGAGTCGCCCCAGCGTTTGAAGGTGTAGTAGTTGTAATAGGCGGCGCGGGCGCGGTCGCCTTGTTCGATGAAGCGGCGCGCTTCCTCTTCGGTCTTGCCGCCTACCCGCATCAGGTTGCGGACGCGACTTTCCAGGTCGGCGGCGATGAAGAAGGTGGCCAGACGGGGCTCGTCGCGGAGGATGTAGTCGGCGCAGCGGCCCACGATGATGCAGTCTTCCTTGGCGGCGATCTTGCGCATCACTTCGCTCTGGATCTTGAAGAGCTGCTCTTCCGTCATCACGGTGTTCGTGCCCGCCCGGTTGTAGAGGCCGAGCAGGGAGCGGAAGTTCTGGAGGGCTGTGCGGAATCCCCGGGAAGAGTGCTCGTCGCGCTGCGCAAAGCAAGTCTCGTCGAGACCGCTCTCGCTGGCCACTTCGGCCAGCAGTTCCTTGTCATAGGCCTTGATGCCGAATTCCTGCGACAGGCGACGGGCAACGCCCAGTCCGCCCGCGCCGATCTGGCGTCCGATGGAGATGATCAGATGCGGTTCCATATTGCGTATATCAAACTGTTTCAGTTACTTCAACCGGCTCAGGGACCGGCGCTTCCACGGGCGCTGCGGCTGCCATCGCTGCCTGCTCGCGCCGGAAGTCACGCTTGAGGCGGGCGAGCATGATTTCGGAGACGACCAGGGCGGCCAGGTCAGAGGCCGGCATGCTGAGCCACACGCCATCCGCACCGAACCAGATCGGCAGGATCGCCAGGAATGGAAGCAGGAAAATCAGCTGGCGCGACAGCGACAGGAAAATGGCCTTGTTGGCCAGGCCGATGCTTTGGAAGAAATTGGTGATCACCATCTGGCGCCCGATGATGAAGAAGATGGCCACCGTGATGCGGAAGCCCCGCGCGGCCAGTTCGATGAGCTGTTCATCGTGCGTAAAGAGCGAGACTGCCGCACGCGGGAACACCATTCCCACGATAAAACAGGTAAATGTCACGATCAGCGCGCACTTGACGGTCAGGCGCAGCACTTCCAGCACGCGGCCGTACTGTTTCGCTCCGTAGTTGTAGCCGGCGATCGGCTGCATGCCCTGGTTGAAGCCCATCACGATCATCAGGAAGAGGAATACCAGGCGGTTGACGATGCCGTAGGCGCCGATGGCCAGGTCGCCGCCGTAGCGCTTGAACTGGTTGTTGATGAAGATGACCACGAAACACGACGCGACGTTCATCAGGAACGGCGCCATGCCGATCGAGAGGGAGCGCCGTGCGATGCCCCAGTCCAGGCCGAAAGTCTCCCGCGAAAGGTGCAGGAACTCCCGCTTGTCGCAGATGATTCGCATGATCCAGACGAAAGCTGTGAACTGCGAGATGACCGTGGCGATGGCCGCGCCCTGGATGCCCAGATCGAACACGAAGATGAAGACCGGGTCGAGGATCGTATTGAGCGTCACCGTCAGGATGGTGGCGAACATCGCCTTCTGGGGATGGCCCGAAACCCGGACGATCGAATTGAGGCCGAAATACAGGTGCGTGATGATGTTGCCGGCCAGGATCGGGATCATATAGCTGCGCGCATAGGGCAGCGTCGCGTCGCTCGCGCCGAAAAAGCGCAGGATCGGATCGAGGAAGACCAGTGCGACCACCGAAAAGATGACGCCGACCAGGACGTTCAGGATGAAAACGTTGCTGAGCACCTTCTTCGCCACGGGATAGTTCTTCTGGCCCAGCAGGACGGAGATCAGGGTGGCGCCGCCCACGCCCACGAGGGTTCCGAAAGCGGCGGAGAGGTTCATCAGCGGGAAGGTCAGCGCCAGGCCGGAAATGGCCATCGGGCCGCATCCCTGACCGATGAAGATGCTGTCCACCATATTGTAGAGCGAGGAGGCCGTCATCGCGATGATCGCGGGCATGGCATACTGCTTAAGCAGCTTGCCGACCTTCTCGGTACCAAGTTCAAGGGGAATGTTTTCTGCCATAGATTGCAAAGTTACGAATAAAATCGGATTTACGCGCGTGGCAACTATCATCCTGACAATCAGGCACAACCCGGAAACCGTATGCGCGCTTTTACGCAGACGTTTTTGAGTAATTCGCTGAAAAACAGTTTGTTGTTTGCCACAAGTTTTGTATCTTTAGGCTCGTTATGACCGGCCTGTCCCTCATCATCGCCTTTGTCGTGGCCATTGTGGCCATGATCCTGCTCATCTCGAAGCTGAAGGTGCATCCCTTCCTGGCCATCCTGCTCATTTCGCTGGTGCTGGCCTTGCTGGCTGGGATTCCGCTCCGGCAGGTGCCGGGCGTCATCGGCGCCGGGTTCGCCGGGACATTTACTTCCATCGGTATCGTCATCATTTTGGGCGCTTTCATCGGGGCTGTGCTGGAAAAGACGGGGGCGGCGCTCAAACTGGCCGACCTGGTCATCCGGCTGGTCGGGCAGAAGCGGCCGGCGCTGGCCATCGAACTGATGGGCTGGATCGTGTCGATCCCCGTGTTCTGCGATAGCGGCTTCGTAATCCTCGATCCGATCCGCCGGGCGATAGCCCGCCGGACCGGCGCTTCGAGCGTCACCATGACGGTCTGCCTGTCCTGCGGTCTCTATGTAGCCCACGTCTTCATCCCGCCCACGCCCGGTCCGCTGGCCGCGGCCCAGGCGCTCGGGCTGGAGAATAACCTGCTGCTGGTCATCGGCATCGGCATCCTCTGCTCGATTCTCCCGCTCACCGCGGGCTACCTCTTCGCCCGACATATCGGCCGGAAAGTCAAAAGCGAAGATGAATCCGACAGCGCCCGGACCGTCCAGACTTATGAAGAACTCAAGGCCGGGTTCGGGAAACTGCCTTCGGCGGTCTCCGCCCTTGCGCCACTGGTGGTCCCGATTCTCCTGATGGCGCTCTCTTCGGTCGTTTCCATGATGCATGCGTCGGGCTGGGGTGCCGATCTCTGCCTCTTCCTCGGAACACCGATCATGGCACTGGCCGTAGGCGCCGTGCTGGCCATCTGCCAGCTTTTCGGCGCCGGCAAAGGCAGTGATTTCTATCCGTTGACCAACGACACGCTGAAGACGGTCGGCCCCATCCTCTTCGTTACCGCTGCCGGCGGCGTGCTGGGCAAGGTCATCGCATCGTCCGATATGGTGAATTACATCACGGCACACACGGATACTTTCCGGAGCATCGGCATCTTCTTCCCTTTCCTGCTGGCTGCCATTCTCAAAACGGCGCAGGGATCGTCCACGGTCGCCATTACCACGACGGCAGGCATCGTCGCACCGCTGCTGGGTGCCCTCGGACTTGCCGCCCCGGTCGATGCCGCCCTGGTCGTGGTGGCCATCGGCGCCGGCGCCATGACGGTATCCCACGCCAACGATTCCTATTTCTGGGTCGTCACCAGTTTCGGCAAACTGCTGGTCAACGACGGTTACCGGACCCAAACCCTGATGACCCTGGTCATCGGCCTGGCCTCGATGGTCGAAGTCTTCCTGCTCAAACTCATTCTCTAAACGCGCTTTGTGATGGCTTCCTTCAAAGAGTTGATGAAAGATAAAAATGAAAGACAGGCCATTCTGATTCTGGTCTCCGTCTGCCTGGCGCTTGTCGGGATTGCCGTCATCGCCATCATCCCCCAAGTCCAGTCTTTCTTCCTCCGGCTCCTGACCGGCGGAAAGGGACTCCTCTATCTGCTGGCCGCCGGCGTGCTGCTCACCGGCTGGTTCCTGATCCTCGGCGTTCGAGGAAAGGCCTTTCGCTACGCATTGCTGATTCTGGTATTTACCCTTCTATGCCTCTGGCTGGCCATCAACCTAGACCTGGTCTGGAACTCGATGGTGCACACCATCGGTCTCTGGCCCACCATCATCATCGTCCTGTTGGGCGCCATCGGCGTCTGGCTCATCATCTGGATGTTCCTCTAGTCCACAGTCTGCGGTAGAAATCCGCTTTCCGCTCGAGGGCGAGCGGATAGGCGCGGGATGTGGAAGGCATCCGCCAGAATGTCAGGGTGCGGCCGGCCGCCTCGGCCGCCTCGGCCGCCGTCAGAGGCTCGCCGATTTCGATTTCGACGGATCCGCCGACGGGCGGTTCGGCGCAGCCGAAGGTTTCGACGATGACGTCGGTAGCTTTCTGGCCGGTAGTAACCAGCGTCCGACAGGCAGGGATGCGGGCCAGCAGAGCCGGGAGGTCGGTCGGCGTCACCACTTCGAGGAATTTGTCGGAGGCATTGTCTTTCAGACGCCGGATTTCACAGGCTGTGTCGTAGAGCGCCAGCCCCTTCTCACGGCAGAAAGCCTCCACCCTTCCCTGGTCAAATCGCTTCTGGTCAGGGATGGCGAAATGATCCCTGTCTCCAAAAAACAACAAACCCATCACCCGCCAGAAATCGTTGTTCCAGTTCGGGTAATAAAACGGCATCGACCACCGCTTCGGCTGCGGCGGAAAACTGCCGAGGAAAAGAATGCGGGCATTCTCCGGCAGGAAGGGTTCGAAAGGATGTCGTTCAGTTTCCATCATCTGTTGTATCTGGCTGCGGCGGCAGCGGCTGCGACCGCCGCTCCCGCCACCATCGAATGAGAAAACGGATGCCGGCCGAAAGCAGGCCCGGCCCCAGGCCGCAGTAGAACCAGGCGAAAAAAGACGTCGGAATCCCAGGGATATGCTTCAGCGTGATGCCCAGTCCGATCATGAAGGCGATAATCAGATACCCTTTCAGACTGAAGGTCTTGAACACCGAGGTTCTCGCTTCCGGCATGGCCAGGATCCGCGCCGAGTATTTGCCGACAACTCCGGTAAACATCCAGTAGAATCCCGAAAACACCAGCAGCGACAGCGGCACCATCCAACCCCAAGCCGCCGTTCCATTCGACGCAACCGCTTCGCCCACCGCTCCCAGCCGCATATAGCTGGCGACGCCCGTCACCAGAATCTTCGTCCCGATGGCCGTCCACAACACCCCGTTCACTGCCAGCAGTCCTTTTGTCGGTATCTTGCACATAATACGTAAAGATACTCATAATTACGCACCCCGCCAAATTTTCCGCTGCAACGGACGCAATTGACTGACAGCCGATTACGCAAGTTGATCCCCCTCAAAAACAAGGGGATCAACCCGTGCAATTCACTGATTTACTGATGCGTACATTGCAGCGGTTTTTTTCGTATTTTTGTCATTATGAAACGGAGAGACTTTATCAAGACTTCGGCGCTGCTGGCGGCGGCGGCCGGGTCGGGCGAGCTGATGAAAGCCGAAACCATGCCGGCGGCAAAACCTGAAGCGGCCTCCGACCCGATGCAGTCGGATGAGCCGAACGAACCGTTTGAAGACCGGCTCATCTTGTCAGCACCGATGCTGCAGAATTTTGCCGCCACTTCCATAGGCGTCGCCTTCGCTGTCAGCGCCCTTGCCAACGGTTACGTCCTGGTCGGCGAAAAGCCGGACCTGTCCGACGCCCGGAAGTTTCTGTGCGGGGGCTACCGCGTCACGGACATCGACGACCGGGTCATCCGCGTCCGGATCACCGGCCTGAAGCCTGCGACACAATACTATTACCGGATCGGCGCCGACCGGATCCGCTATGACGGCGGCTACCGGATGAAAATCCTTGGAAACGAAGAAGATTCCCATATCTATCGTTTCACCACGGCTGGCGCGAAGGCGAAAGCCCACTTCTGCGTCATCAACGACACCCACGCCCGCTGGGAGCCTTTCGGCCTGGTCCTAGACATAATCGCGGAACTGGCCCCTGCCTGCGTGATCTGGAACGGCGATGCCAGCAATGTGGAAGAGACCGTCGAAGACCAGATCCGCATTTTCTTGAATCCGGACATCAGGCGGAAGGACTACGCCAGCGAAATGCCTTATCTCTTCTGTCCTGGCAATCACGATGACCGGGGAATGGCCAACCGGCATCTCGAACGGGTCTGGATGTTCCGTCAGCCGGAAGAGCGGCTGCCCCGCGACTGGGATCTCGGCCGGAATTTCGCCATCCGGCAAGGCGATATGGCACTGATCGGACTCGACACCGCGGAAGACAAACTCGACACCAACCCGATTTTCGCAGGCCTGTTCACGAGCGGGCCGTACCGCGAAGCGCAGACGGAATGGTTGCGCGACGCCCTCGCCCGGGAGGAGATCCGCACGGCCCCATATCTGGTGGCTTTCTGCCACATCCCGCTGTTCGACGACAATCCCCGGCACAATCCGGGAGATGTGGCGCCTGCCGATAAAGATCCGCAGTACAGCACGGATTTCGCCTATTGGCAGCGCACTTGTGCCAGGATGTGGGCTCCGCTGCTGGAAGAAGCCGGCTGTCAGTTGATCATCACCGCCCACCAGCACCGCTACCGCTACGACGCCCCGACGGCCGACCGCCCCTGGGCCCAGATCGTCGGCGGCGGGCCCGATCTGGGATTCACCGGTTCCGGAGACAACCGCAAGGAAGACCCTGGCAGATTTCCTACCGTCATTGAAGGGCTCATCCGCCGGGGCCGCATGGAAATCCGCGTCCACAACCTCGTCACCAACACCATCCAGGACCGCTTCACCTTCCGTCCCCGTCGTTGACAGGCACACTTCACACGCACTCCACCCAGCCGCCTCGCTCCTTCTACACCTCCCTTCTACACCTCCCTTCTGCGACGTCCTTCTGCGACGTCCTTCTGCGACGTCCTTCTGCGACGTCCTTCTGCGACGTCCTTCTGCGACGTCGCTTTTTCGCTAGCCCTGCTTTCTTTTTTTTGCGCTGCAACGGACGCAGCTGACAGTCAGGTGCTTACAGAAGTTGATCCCCTCGTTTTTAGAGGGGATCAACTTTCATAAGCAACTGATTTACTGATGCGTACATTGCAGCGCAAGGGTGGATGGGCGGACTGAAGGTGAAACAGGATTTGCTTTTTTGGAAAACCCTTGCGATCTTTGTCTTACCGGGCTGCACGAGGCAGCCTTGACAAACCAAAAAGCAGCGAGCGGTATGAAGGGAAGGAACAAACCGATTGTCAGGGCGAATGCCGTCCACCACGTCTATCAGAACACCCGGAACGGATACCTCATTTTCTATTCCGTAACAGATTATCTGATCCTGTTTTCAGTCATCTCCGTCTTCGCCCGTCGTTACGGCATCCAGATCCTGGGCATCAGCCTGATGCCCGACCATATCCATCTTCTGGTGTATGTACAGGAGCCGGGGCGCTTCCGGGCTTTCATCCGGGAGTACACAAAAGTATTCACCGCGATGTACAACCGCCATTACCGCCTGTCCGGTCCCTTGTTCAACACCCCCTTCGGATGCGCGCCGAAAATGTCGCACAAGAAAATCCGGTCGGCCATCGCCTACGTCTATAACAACCCCGTAGAAGGACGCCTTGCATCGCATGCGGAAGAAGACCGTTGGAACTTTCTGTCATATGCCGTAGAGAAGTCTCCGTTCTCGGAAAAACTCCGTATAGACAGGGCCAGATGGAATCTCCGCAAGGCTCTCTATACCGCAAAGGCCTGCAAAAAAGAGGGACGATGGCTTGATTACACTGAAATCGGGAAAGTCACGGACCGCCTTTCTCCCAGGGAAATCCAGCAGTTCACCGACTATGTGGTACGGAAGTATAACTGCATCGATTATCCTGCCACGACATCCTATTACGAATCGTACGGCAAGATGGTCATCGCACTGAATGCCAATACCGGCAGCGAATATGAGATTTCAGAAGACACCTTCGGCAAAGACTACCGGATCTATCGGACACTGGTCCACGAGCTTTGCATCAAAAAGGGTTACGGCTCGATGGAACGTGTCCTGGCTCTTCCCTTCCAAGACAGAAAGCGGCTGGGTCTCAATCTGATGCGAAGCACGCTGGCCACGGAAAAGGAAGTCGCAAAACTGCTGCGGTTATGAATGTATCGAACAAGCGGTCCGCTAAAACCGGCCGGATGATATGCTGAGCCTTTCCCGCCGTTCACAGCCTGCCTGACGACGGTTACGGCAACTTTTCCAGCAGGGCTCGGCAGCCTTTGAGGATGTCGTCGTAGGCTGTATCGAAGTCGCGGGTGTACCAGGGATCGGCCACATTGCGATGCTCGCCGGCATAGTCGAGCAGAAGATGGATTTTGCCCTCCGGGTCGCCGCCGGCGATACGCCGGATGCCGCGGATGTTGGCCTGGTCCATGGCGATGATCAAATCAAAATACTGATAATCGGATGCTTTCATCGGCCGGGCGATGCGGACTGCGTCGTATGGGATGCCATGCCGGCGCAAGACGGCAGCGGCAGGCGGGTAGATCGGATTCCCCCACTCTTCCTCGCTGACGGCCGCTGACGCGACTTCAAATTCTTCCGACCGGCCGACCTCAGCCGCCAGGTGCTTGAACATCGCCTCAGCCATCGGGCTGCGGCAGATGTTCCCCAAACAAATGAACAGGATCTTCGTCATGCGGCAAAGATACGCAAAAACCCCCACATTTTCAGCTGCAACGGACGCAATTGACAGTCAGTAGATTACGACAGTTGATCCCCCCGAAAAACGAGGGGATCAACTCTAATAATCCGCTGATTCACTGGTGTGTACATTACAGCGAAAAGGATTACGGGGTCGGGCGTTTCCGGCCAAAGTGGAGGTCGATCTGGGACCAGTAGCCGAGGGTCTTGAAGCCGTCGCATTCATAGACCTGCCAGTCTGTGGACAACATCTTTTTCCGGGCCCAATTGACGATCTGCTCTGTCAAAGATTCCTCGTTACCCAGGCCTTTCAGGGCTGTTCCGCCAATCGATAGCCGACAATCGGCCAGACGACCATTCTCATCGACCTGAATATCCCTGATATAGATAGAAATGGATCCCCGGCCTTTCAGTTCCGGAAACTGGTCATAAGGAAAACTGGCAGACAACGCTGACCTTTGCGCCTTATCGAAGGGAATGCCTTCGTGAAACAGATGATTCTTGTAACTGAGTGCGTATAACAAACCGTTCCGGAACGAGCAGAACAATTCTTTGCTGAATCGGGAGCTGAAGCCCAAATGCGCATAAAGCAATCTCTCACTGCGATAATCGCTGACACGCACGGAATCGCGCGTTATCCAGTCGGCACGGATGCGGCCATCGTGACAATACGCCGACAAGAGGTCTTTCAAGTCTTCGTAGCCATAATAACGGTAGATATCTTCATGGTTATCGGTAACACCGATGCAGACTTGAAGACTGTCGAGATAAAGATAGTCATCCTGAATGCTCCAGTAACCGACATACCCGCGCCACAAACCCGTGGACATAACACGGATGTGGTCGGGATCGACCTCGATCCGTTTTTCAATTTGGCGCTGTAGCAGCGTGTCCAGATCGAATAATGGACAATACTGCATCCCGTATTCTTTCCCGTTCAAGAGCAAACGCTCCGGTGCCTGCTCGGTGGCAAACAAGGGGACAGCGACAAACAATGTGAAAAAAAGCAGACATACGTGTTTCATAACCAACTTGAGCGGCAATAATTATGCCTATAGCTCCGCGATGAGGCGGATGAGGGTGTTGAGAAGGTGGAGGAGCCAGGTGAGGACGGCGGAGGTGGCGGACGAGAGGGTATCGAAGGTGTTGGAGAGCCAGGAGGCGCCGGAGATGAGGGACGAGAGGCCGGCAGAGGCGACGGAAGCGGCGATGGCATACATCACGGCGGTAGCTAGGGGGATGGCCAGGAGGGTCGTGAGCAGGAAATAGCGTGGGAAGGTGCCGAAGTAGAGCCAGGCCAGGACGCCGCAGGTGGCCTGGCAGCAGAGGCTGACACTGAGGAGTTCCCAGACCTTGCGGAGCAGCCGGGAGCGGGTCGCCAGGAGGCGGGACAGGCGGGGATGCAGCAGCAGGATCGACAGGACGGCGGTATAGGAAAGCTGGAAACCGATGTCGCGGGGAGCTTCGGGACGGAAAAGGGTCAGGAAGAAGGCACTGCCGGCAAGGGCCGACAGACCGTCGCGGTCGCCGGAGATCAGGCCGGAGAGTTCATAGAAGGTGATCATCAGGACGGCGCGGCTGATCGAGGCGCTCAGACCGGTAATCAGCGCATAAAACCATAGGAATGCAAGCACGGCCACGCTGCGGAACAGCCGCGCCGTCCTGTGGCCTCCCAGCGGTCGCAGCAGCCAGGCCAGCAGTGCGTAGATCAGGCCGACGTGGAGGCCGCTCAGGGCGAGCAGATGCATGGCGCCACTCTCCCGATAGACCATTCGCAGGTCGCGCGTCAAATCGCCTTTGTCGCCAATGGCCAGCGCCCGCAGAATGGCCAGTTCCTCGCCCTGCGGGGCCAACTGGCCCAACCATGCCGAAAAGGTTTCTTTCTGGAGGGCTGCCCACTGCACGAGCGCCGAAGGCCCCTGCAACCGGGGCATCCGCCCCAGCTGCACCGCCCCCGCTCCGAGAAAAACAAAACAGAGCAGCAGCACCGCCCACCCGGGCCGGCGGATCGAACAGAAAGCGAAAACGACGGATAGCAACAGATACACCCACGGCGGGAACGACAGAAAGTCGCCCAGAACATTGCCGGCCAGAAAAGCCAGCGTACACGCCACAAGTTCCCTACCTTGCCACATCCCGTTCAAATTTTCTGCAAGGTACGATTATTTTTCCTAAATTTGTAGGATAAGTTGCAAATCCAAAACCTTACACGAATGATCATCCTTGTCCTCAATTGCGGAAGCTCCTCGCTGAAATACCAGTTGCTCGACATGCGGAGCGCCGAAGACTATACCCTGATGAAGAAGGGCCTTGTGGAACGCATCGGAGACGTGGTCCCCGACCATGCCGCCGGCATCAAAATGGTGCTCGACGCCCTGGTCAGCCCTGAAGAGGGCGTCATCGACTCGCTCGAAAAGATCGATGCCGTCGGTCACCGCGTGGCCCACGGCGGCGAGTTCTTCGACCGCAGCGTCCGGGTCACTCCCGACGTGATTGACAAGATCGACCGCTGCTGCGAGCTGGCTCCGCTCCACAATCCGGCCAACCTGATGGGCATCAAAGCCATCGAACAGCTAATGCCGGGCGAACCGCAGGTCGCCGTCTTCGACACCTCGTTCCACCAGACGATGCCTGACTACGCCTATATGTACGCCATCCCGTACCGCTTCTACGAGCAGTACCGCCTGCGCCGCTACGGCTTCCACGGCACCAGCCACAAGTTCGTAGCCGAAAAAGCCTGCAAGTTCGTGGGTCTCGACCTCAAGAAGAGCCGCATCATCACCTGCCACCTCGGCAACGGCAGCTCCATCACCGCCGTCAAGGACGGCGAGAGCGTGGACACCTCGATGGGCTTCACCCCGGTCGAAGGCGTGGTGATGGGCACGCGCTGCGGCAATCTGGACGTGGGCGCCGTGACCTTTATCCAGGAGAAGGAGAATCTCGACTACAAAGGCGTCAACGCCCTGCTCAACAAGAAGAGCGGTCTGCTGGGCATCTCCGGCGTCTCGTCCGACAACCGCGACATCGAAGCCGCGGCCGCTACGGGCAACGAGCGCGCCATCCTCGCCCGCAAGATGCTGGCTTACAGCATCAAGAAATATGTCGGCGCTTATGCTGCCGCCATGGGCGGCGTCGATCTGATCGTCTTCACCGGCGGCATCGGCGAGAATGCCTGGCCCGTCCGCGAGCAGGTGTGCGAGGGTCTCGAATTCCTCGGCGTGGAATTCGACGCCCAGGCCAACCAGGTGCGCGGCAAAGACGTGCTCCTGACCCGCCGCGGCTCGAAGGTCAAGGTCGTGGCCGTCACGACCAACGAAGAACTGGTGATTGCCACCGATACGATGAACATTGTCAATAACAACTAATACGGATACACTATGATTACCAACTTCAACGAATTGTTCGAAGCGCTCCGCAGCCGGAGCAAGAAACGGATGGTCGCAGCCTGGGGCGTGGACGACCACACCATCACCGCTGCCGCCCGTGCCATCGAGAAAGGCATCGTCGAGGTCACGCTCGTGGGCGACAAGGACATGATCCTGGACGTGTGCAAGAACGAGAACATCGACCCCGCCATCTTCAAGATCGTCGACAACAAGAATGAACTGCAGGCCATCGCCCAGGCCGTGGGCATGGTCAAGGACGGCGAAGGCGACATCCTGATGAAAGGCCTCTGCAGCACCGACAAGTACATGCGTGGTATCCTCAACAAGGAGCGCGGTCTCCTGCCGCCGAAAGCCGTGCTGAGCCACATCACGGTAATCCGCAACCCGAACTACCATAAATTCCTGATCTTCAGCGACGCAGCCGTCATCCCCGCGCCGGACTTCAAGCAGAAGCAGGCCATCTGCAAATACCTGATCGGCACCGCCAGGGCCCTGGGCATCGACAAGCCGAAGGTGGCCGCCATCGCCGCCACCGAGCAGATGCTCGACGGCATGCCCGCCTGCGTGGAAGCCGCCATGCTCGCCAAGATGTCCGACCGCGGCCAGATTGCCGGCGGTGTGGTGGACGGCCCGCTCGCCCTCGACGTGGCCGTCGATGCCGAAGCCGTAGCCATCAAGAAGGTCAAGAGCGAAGTGGCCGGCGACGCCGACTGCCTCCTCTTCCCGAACATCGAAAGCGCCAACGTCTTCTACAAGACCAACTCCAAGCTCTGCGGCGTCGTGCCCCAGGCCGCCTATGTCGTAGGCGCACAGGTTCCCTGCGTGCTCTCCAGCCGTGCCGACAGCATCGATACCAAGCTGAATTCCATCGCCCTTGCGGCCATCAACGCCAAATAGCCTGACCCGCGACATGAAGATCCTTGCCATCAATCCCGGCTCCACCTCGACCAAGATCGCGGTGTTCGAAGACTACGAGCAGGCATTCACCAAGACGCTCCGCCACTCCGCCGAGGAGATTGGAAAATATCCCAACATCGTCTCCCAGTTCGAATTCCGCAAGAAGATGATCGTGGAGGCGCTCAAGGAGAACGACATCGCGCTCAAGGACATCGCAGCTATCGTGGGCCGCGGCGGTCTGTTGCGCCCGATTCCCTCGGGCGTCTATGAGGTCAACGAACGCATGCTCGAAGACCTGCGCTCCGGACAGTACGGCGAACACGCCAGCAACCTGGGCGGCATCCTGGCCCATGCCATCGCCCAGGAAATCGGCTGCCGCGCTTTCATCACCGATCCGGTCGTCGTCGATGAGATGTGCGACCTGGCCCGCGTAGCCGGCCATCCCCTCTTCAAGCGCATCTCCGTGTTCCATGCCCTCAACCAGAAGGCCATCGCCAAGATGTACGCCGCCCAGCAGGGTATCAGCTATGAAGACCTGAACCTTATCGTGGTCCATCTGGGCGGCGGCACCTCCGTCAGCGCCCATTGCAAGGGCCGCGTGATCGACACCAACAACGCCCTCAACGGCGACGGTCCGTTCAGCCCCGAGCGCTCCGGCGCCCTGCCGGCACAGCAGCTGGCCGACATCTGCTTCAGCGGCAAATACACCCCCGTGGAAGTCAAGAAGATGATCAACGGCCGCGGCGGTACGGTGGCTCACCTGGGCACCAACGATTTCATCGAAATCGAGAAAAAGATGGCCGACGACCCGCACTTCAAGCTCATCGCCGACGCCTATATCTATAATATCGCCAAGGAAATCGGTGCGATGGCCTCCGTGCTCAAGGGCAAGGTCAACGCCATCCTCCTGACGGGCGGCATCGCCTACGGCAAGCCGCTGATGGCGGACCTGGCCTCCTATGTGGACTGGATCGCCCCTGTGAAGGTCTATCCCGGCGAAGACGAGATGGGTGCGCTTGCCCACAATGGCCTGAGCGTGATGCAAGGCCGCGAAGTGGCAAAGGTTTATTGAGCATAGTCATGAGAACCATCCGATTCCTCCTCCTCCTGGTCCTGCCGCTCCTGCTGGCCGCTCCGGCGAGTGCCCAAACCAGGATCCGGGCCGGCAAGGCAAAGCCCGTCAAGAAAGACCTGATCATCGCACAACCTGCCAAGGCCCGTACCGAAGGTTACTACAAGGACATCTTCATGGACGGAGGAATCGGCTTGAATGCCTATCCCGACCTTCCGGCCGCCGATTTCCTGGGCCTGACCCTGGAACAGTACAGTTCCTCCGAGCGCACGCAGCTCATCTCCATAGACACCGTGCTCCAGACCATCCTGATGGTCGGAAGCCCTATCGACGAGAACGGCATCCTGCTGTATCCCGACGGTGAACCACGCTTCAGAATGGTCTATTTCAACGGCGGACGCGCCCTGGCCCACGGCCGATCCCTCACCGGGAAAGGTCGTCAGAACATCCGTGATTTCGTCAAGAACGGCGGCAGCTATCTCGGCACCTGCGCCGGTGCCTTCATCTGCACCAAAGGTGTGGCCCGCGACACGGGCTATGTCGTACGCGAAGACTACCTGGCCATCTGGCCCGGCTGGACAGTGGGCACGGGTCTGGAGCAGTCCTTCACGGGCATGCTCGTGGAACCCGGTTCCCCGCTGCTGCAATACTATGATTTCGGGAACGACATGAAGATCGACAGCGTACGGCACAATGGCGGCGACTACGCCTATATGGATGCCGACGTGCCCGTCGGGACGGAGATCCTGCTGCGTTTCGACGGCGATACGCTGAAGCTCAGGAAATCCATCCACAACACGGTCAGCGCCTGGGCCTGGAAGGAGAATGAAAAGACAGGCCGCGTCGTTGCCATCGGCTCGCACCCTGAACGCCAGGTCAATGGCGAAAGGCTGGAACTGATGTCCGCATTGATCCGCTACGCTCTCGACGGCAACGGCACCACCAAACTCAAAGCCGTGCTGCAAAACGGCCAGCTGCGCGAGATGACCCGGACCACGGGTGAAAACGATCCCGCTTTCACCCGCGTGGGTGACCGCCAGTACCATCACTTCGCCGTCGACGTCCCTGAAGGCGTATCGGAAATCAAAGTCGAACTGCGGGCGCCGGAATTCTGGACAGACCGCTTCGACATGTGGCTCTTCGCCGACGGGCAGGACTTCGCCTTCAAGAGCAATGCCCGCTACAAGAACGTCGCCCACGGAAGCGACAAGACACTGACCGTTCCCGTCGGGAAAGCCGGCCGCTACTACATCTCCGTCTTCTGCGCCACCACGGTCGATACCGTACAGACGCCCTACGGCGACCAGTACTGCGGCCGCATCGACGTCCTCAACGGCGTTCCCTACACCCTAAAAGTCAATTGGTAGTCTCTTCCCATGAAACGAACCGCTGCAATCTTCGCCTCCCTGGCAATCCTTTCCCTGCTCTCTTCCTGTGGTTCCGCCAGATGGATTGACGATAGCCTGTCCGGTGATCAGCCCTGGCTCAATTTCCGTACGATGGACGACTACATAGAAGCCGTCTGCCCTCACTTTTTCGAAGGCATCGCAGCCCGTGGGGTCAGCACTATCAACGGCAAAACGGCTCCCCTGCTGATGGTTGATGGATTCGAAGTCCAGAACTTCGACAGCATCAATCTTCACGATGTGGTTTCTGTCGAAATCATCACTGATTCCCGCATCGCAGCATATGGCGTCCGCGGCGCCAACGGTGTCGCCCTGGTCACAACCAAAGGCGGCAAATGAATAAAGGGAAAAAGTAAAGAAGAGGTTGACTAAAAAGTCGAGAGACTGGTAGTCAGCCTCTCTTTGTGTCATGTGGCCAAGGCTCCGAGCCGTCAGGCAGCCAACCGCTGGCGGAACTCCGTTCGCTTCGCTCACTCCGGCCCCTCGTAAGCCTCCGTGCAACTGCATATTGACAGCGGCGTGAAGTGACGGTAACTTTGTGACAAAAACACAAAGTCATGATGACCCGCGAACAAATCTTGGAAATAGACCGGTATTGCCAGGAACACGGTATATCTCTTCAAAGTTATTTTGACGAGCACGGCATAGCCCGTCATCAGTATTTCATCTGGAAGCGCAAGTATCGTCAGCAGGATGAGCAAGCGCCTGATT